>ENA-OQJQ01000020-OQJQ01000020.1-human-gut-metagenome-genome-assembly--contig:-NODE-20-length-234991-cov-42.566986_pt1 | contig 234991 bp, 180 predicted proteins | sample MGYA00242609_ERZ504776 | MGnify/ENA primary metagenome ERZ504776 (study PRJEB26092, sample SAMD00036354) | human gut metagenome | host: Homo sapiens | study: EMG produced TPA metagenomics assembly... | reverse complement strand
CGTTTCATGGCTTTTTTATTGGCAAAGTAACGGAAGAGTGGAAGGCTTTACAATGTGTATTTTATCGGATGCTTACATTATATCTATGATGATATGATAGTTAAAAAAACATCCATCATACCTGCTATCATTCTATGTAGAGATTGATATTCATCATATAAAAGGCAAAGCATGATGGTATGATAGTTGTTTTCGCAATCGAAACTCATGTCTTTGCAAAGATATGTACCTCCTTCATGTGAACTGGATTTGTAGATTTTTATAAAACCTCTACCACCCTCTCTAGCGCCATCCCATGCGATCCCTTTATCAGCACATGATATCCTTTTAGGGGATTCTTGCGCAAGGTTTCGATCAGTTCCTCTGTTGTGGCATATGTCGTGAAGTCTTTTCCGGCAGCTTTTTGGAAATGTTCGCCGCACAGGAGTACTTTATCGTAATTACCTTCCTTGATCCGGGTTATGACTTCGGTATGGAGTTCATCGCTTGTTGGACCTAATTCGCGCATATCGCCTAAGATAAGCGCTTTGGGCGAGACAGACATTGTGGAGAAATTGTCTAAAGCGACTTTCATACTGCTCGGATTTGCGTTGTAAGCATCGATGATCAGTTCATTGTTTTCAGTCTTTTTCAGTTGTGAACGGTTGTTGGTCGGCTCGTAAGCGGCAATGGCACGGCTTATGCGTTCTGCCGGAATCTTGAAGAAACGGCCTACCGCAACGGCTGCTAGGACATTGTCCAGATTGTAACTGCCGATCAGATGGGTTTCCACCGTGTGGATTTTACCCTGCTGTTTCCATTCGAAAGTCAGATAAGGGTTGCTACTGACTACGCATCCCCAAGCAAAAGCGGTCTCATCGGAACCGTATGTGACCTGCTCGATTCCTTTGGCGATATCTGTCAGGTATTGATTGTCTTGGTTAATGAATATTTTTCCCTTCGTACGGCGCATATAGTCGTATAATTCACCTTTCGTTTTGATCACACCCTCGAAAGAACCAAAACCTTCCAGATGGGCACGTCCGACATTGGTGATAATCCCGTAGTTCGGTTGTGTGATGTCTACCAACTCTTTGATATCGCCCGGATGGCTGGCACCCATTTCGATCACAGCCATTTCATGGTCATGCGTCAGTCGGAGTAAGGTGAGAGGTACGCCGATATGGTTGTTCAGGTTGCCTTCGGTGTAGAGAAGGTTGTATTTGGTAGACAGGACGGAGGCCAGCAGTTCCTTTGTCGTTGTCTTTCCGTTTGTTCCGGTGATACCGATAATCGGACAGCCGAGCACTTTACGGTGGCGGTGTGCTAATTGCTGCAAGGTTGTTAGTACATTGTCCACAAGGATCGTACGTTCTCCGATAAAATAATCAGGATTGTCGATTACGGCATATATGCAACCAGAAGCCAGCGCCTTTTCTGCATATTGGTTACCGTCGAATTTATCCCCTTTCAAGGCAAAGAAAATCGAACCGCGAGGACAGTTGCGGCTGTCGGTTGTCACTTTCGGATTGTGTATAAACAATTCATATAGTTCAGGAATAGTCATAGTCTTTTTTCCTTTATAATTTCTATGAGAGTTATTTCACGCAAATGTAGTGATTTAATGTATTTACCTTTATCTTTGTCGGAAAGAAAAAAAAGGAATGTTACATAAAACGCTCAATATTAAAGGAACACTTACCTTGCTCGATACTCCGCTGGTGATGGGGATTCTGAATGTCACTCCCGACTCTTTTTATGCCGACAGCCGGAAACAGACGGAGGCTGCTATTGAAGAACGCATACAGGTAATCTTATCCGAGGGAGGACAGATTATCGACCTCGGAGGCTATTCTTCCCGCCCAGATGCAGCAGAGGTCCCACCGGAAGAAGAGATGGAACGTCTGGCTTTTGCCTTGAAAATACTGAATACGCATTATCCGGATGTGGCCTTGTCTGTCGATACATTCCGGGCGGATGTGGCTCGTCGTTGTGTCGAAGAATACGGCGTCGCGATAATCAATGATATTTCGGGAGGAGAGTTGGACGCTGAGATGTTTGAAACGGTTGCCCGTTTGCATGTACCTTATATAATGATGCATATGCGCGGAACTCCCCAGACGATGCAGCAACATACTGATTATGCGGACCTGATGGAGGAGATTATGCTCTATTTCGCGAGGAAAATCCGGCAGCTCCGTTTATTAGGAGTGAACGATATTATACTGGACCCCGGTTTCGGTTTCAGCAAGACAGTGGATCAGAATTATACATTGATGAGTCATTTGTGCGAGTTCAAAGAATTTGGTTTACCTCTGCTCGTCGGTGTTTCCCGTAAGAGCATGATCTATAAATACCTGGGCGGAACACCTGCTGACAGCTTGAACGGGACGACTGTCCTGAACACGATCGCTTTGTTGAATGGGGCGGATATTCTTCGTGTCCACGACGTAAAAGCCGCAGTAGAAGCAGTCAAAATCGTCTCAAAAACTTTCAACTTTCAACTTTCAACTTTCAACTGTTAATATTATGTGGATGAACTTTGGAATAAAAGACCTGATTGATGTCTTACTGGTAGCCTTCTTCTTGTACCAGACATATAAGCTGATGAAGAATTCCGGTACTTTGGCTATCTTTAGTGGAGTAGTGTCGTTTATTATTGTTTGGATTCTGGTTTCCCAGGTGTTGGAGATGCGCCTGATGGGAGCGATACTCGACAAGTTTATCAGTGTCGGTTTCCTTGTCTTGGTGATCTTGTTTCAGGATGAGATACGCCGTTTTCTGGTGGCGCTCGGTTCGCACAGAGGATGGAAGTTCCTGGGAAAAATATTTTCGAAAAAGAACCACGACAAAGAGAACGAAGGGAAGTTTATTGCCCCGGTTGTCCTGGCTTGCATGAATATGGCGAAGAAAAAGACGGGGGCGCTGATCTGTATCCAGCAAGATGTCGACCTGACCGTTTATGAACATACCGGTGAAATGTTCAACGCTGATGTCAATGCCCGTCTGATCGAGAATATCTTCTTTAAGAACAGCCCTTTGCATGATGGAGCCATGATCATTGCGGACAACCGTATCAAGGCTGCCGGCTGTATTCTTCCGGTAGCCCAGAACGCCAATCTGCCGAAAGATATGGGGTTGCGTCATCGTTCCGGTCTGGGAATGTCACTCGAAACGGATGCGCTGGTAATCATCGTTTCGGAAGAACGTGGGAAGATATCGGTTGCTCATAATGGCAAAATAGAAGTAAACGTTACGGCGGAAGATTTACAACAAATCCTGTCAGGGGAGAAGGAAGTAACAAATTATTGTTAAATGTTCTGAAACTGATAGGTCCGCATGTAAATCTTTTATTGATTTTGCAAACTCTATATTGCATTTTGCCTACTTTTGTACCCGATTATCGTGATATCTAACTAACAATATAATAAAAACAGATCTTCCGCTATGGACTTAATGCAAGAGATTATTGCACGCGCTAAAGCAAACAAACAGCGTATCGTTCTTCCTGAAGGAACAGAAGAAAGAACATTGAAAGCTGCCGACCGTTTAGTGGCCGACGAAGTTGCAGACATTATCCTGATTGGCAACCCCGCTGAAATCAACAGCTTGGCTGCTCAGTACGGGTTGAACCACATTGGACAAGCTACTATTATTGATCCGAAGAATCACGAAAAGAAAGCCGCTTACGCAGACCTGCTTTTCCAGTTGCGCCAGAAAAAGGGTATGACTCCCGAAAAGGCAGCTGTTTTAGTAGAAGATCCTTTGTTTCTTGCCTGCCTGATGATTAAATCCGGCGATGCCGACGGTGAAATCGCAGGTGCACAGAACACGACCGGTAACGTGTTGCGTCCTGCTTTGCAGATTATCAAGACTGCTCCGGGTATGAGTTGCGTTTCGGGCGCATTCCTGATGTTCACAAAAACTCCTCAGTATGGTAAGGAAGGTATTCTGGTATTTGCCGACTGTGCCGTAATGCCGAATCCGACAGCACCCGAACTGGCAAGTATCGCTATCGCTACGGCTGCTACAGCCCGTGATATCGTAGGAATGGAACCGCGTGTCGCCATGTTGAGCTTCTCTACGAAAGGTAGTGCTTCTCACGAGATGGTCGATAAGGTTGTCGAAGCTACCCGTCTGGCAAAAGAAATGGCTCCTGACCTGAAGGTTGACGGAGAATTGCAGGCCGATGCCGCTTTGGTGGAAAAGGTCGCTTCATTGAAAGCTCCGGGCAGCGATGTCGCCGGACAGGCTAACGTTTTGGTATTCCCGACTCTGGAGGTGGGCAATATCGCTTATAAGCTGGTTCAGCGTTTAGGTGGTGCAGAAGCTGTAGGTCCTATCCTGCAGGGTATGGCTGCTCCGGTTAATGACCTGTCCCGCGGTTGCTCTGTTGACGATATCTATAAGATGGTTGCGATTGCATGCAACCAGTCAATCGGTCTGAAGGCGAATAAATAATTTGATTTATAATTTATGATTTATAATTTATCATCGTCACATAAATCATAAATCATAAATCATAAATCCTGAAGTCTCAACTTATAAATCATTGAAATCATGAAAGTATTAGTATTAAACTGCGGTAGCAGTTCGATTAAATATAAATTGTTCGATATGACATCCGGCGAAGTGATGGCACAGGGTGGTATCGAAAAGATCGGTCTGCCGGGTGCATTCCTGAAGCTGACTGACAAGGACGGTAAGAAAGTCGTTCTGGAAAAAGAAATTCCCGGCCACAAGGAAGGTATCGAATTTATCTTGAGCATTCTGACTGACAAGACATACGGTTGCATCAAGGAATATAACGAAATCGATGCTGTCGGCCACCGCGTGGTACATGGTGGTGAAAAGTTTGCTTCCAGCGTGAAGATCGACCAAGATGTGATTAACAAGGTAGTCGAATGTTCTGATCTGGCTCCGCTGCATAACCCGGCTAACCTGAAGGGTATCGATGCGATGGAAGCGCTGATTCCGGGTATTCCCCAGGTGGCTGTGTTCGATACGGCTTTCCACCAGACAATGCCGGCTAAGGCTTATATGTACGGTTTGCCCTACGAGATGTATACGAAATACGGTGTACGCCGCTACGGTTTCCATGGAACAAGTCATCGCTATGTTTCCCGTCGTGCTTGCGAAATCCTGGGCGTTCCTTATGAAGAACAGAAGATTATTACGGCCCATGTAGGCAACGGTGGTTCCATCGCTGCCGTAGACCACGGCAAATGTGTTGATACTTCTATGGGGCTGACTCCGGTTGAAGGTCTGCTGATGGGTACTCGTTGCGGCGATGTAGATGCCGGCGCTCTTTCTTTCATTATGGATAAGGAAGGGTTGGATGGCCATGGCTTGTCGGATTTGATCAATAAGAAGAGTGGTGTTGCCGGTTTGGTAGGCGGTTCTTCTGACATGCGTGATTTGGAAAATGCGGTAGCTGCGGGAGACGAACGAGCTATTATGACATTGGACGTTTATAACTATCGTATCAAGAAATATATCGGTGCTTATGCTGCTGCTATGGGTGGTTGCGATATCTTGGTATGGACCGGTGGTGTCGGTGAAAACCAGTGGGCGACACGTCGTGTCGTTTGTGAAAACATGGAATACATGGGGATGAAGATCGACGTTGAAAAGAACGAAGGTATGCGTGGTGAAGAAATGGTTATCAGCACGCCGGACAGCAAGGTCACGATCATCGTGGTACCGACAGACGAGGAATACATGATCGCTGCCGATACAATGGATATATTAGGTAAATAATAATTATTCTAATCCTCACAGCTTACAAAACATTAGGATTAGTGTTTAGACTGCCCCGACACCGGTTGGGGCGGTCTTTTTTTATGCCTGTCTACAACGGATTACGGGTTATTTGTTTATCTTTGGCAGAGTTCTTAATCAATTGGTTAACCATTTTAATTCAGTATCATACCATGAAATGTTGTAAGTTTTTAATTCTTTTATTCCTCTCGGCACTGTTGCTGCCGGAATATACAAAAGGACAGCAGTCAATCTCTGTCGATGATTATCCGCTCATAGGGGCACAGGTCTTTATCGAACCCGGCCAGACGGAAGAAGAAACCGAAGGATGGTTTCGGACGATGCGTGACAACGGCATGTCGGTTTGCCGCATTCGTATGTTCGAGTCGTATATGCGTAAGCCGGGAGGTTGGGACTTTTCTCTTTTCGACCGTGCTTTCCGTTTGGCGGAGAAGTATGATATCAAGATTATCGGGACTTTCTTCCCGCTAACGGAAAAGACGGATATCGGTGGGTGGAAATTCCCTGAAAGCCGCGCACAACTGAATTCGTTTGCCGAATATATCAAGCAAATGACCACTCACTTCAAACAGTTCAAGTCTTTGTATGCCTGGGTGCTGATTAACGAACCGGGCGGCGGTCTGAAAGATAACGAATTTTCACGCCAGATGCGCAAGGAATGGAACAGGCAGTATCCGCAGCCGGAATATCTGGAAAATGGCTATCCGGTATTGGTCGATTTGCAGGATAAGCGCTTTATGAACTATATGACTACTTGGATGTTGAACTGGATCGCATCCGAAGTGCGCAAGCATGATAAGAATATCCACCTACATGTAAACAACCATGCTATTTTTTCTAATATCGCCGAGTATAATTTCCCGGAATGGCGCCGCTTCTTGAATAGCTTGGGCGGATCGGCACATGCAAGTTGGCATTTTACCCTTTTTCTGCGTGAAGAATACAGCCTGGCCATGTCGGCTGATTGCGAGCTATTGTTGTCCGGTGCAGGAAACTTGCCCTGGTTCATGACGGAACTGCAAGGTGGTAATAATACCTATAGCGGTGGCCGTGCCATGTGTCCGACAAAGGAGGAGATCACGCAATGGCTCTGGATCGTCATGGGGACAGAGGGAAAAGGCGGTATCTTCTGGTCGCTTAATCCGCGTGCTTCGGGTATCGAGTCGGGTGAATGGGCGTTGCTTGATTTCCAGCATCAGCCTACCGATCGTGTCACTGCGGTAGCAGAGGTTGGTAATTGCCTGAAGCGACATAAACCGCTTTTCTCGGAGGCAAAGAAACTTGATCCAGGAATCAGCATTGTCTATATCCGTGAATCTCTTTGGACGGAAACAGTCGTGTCGCAAGGTACGCCTGCTGCTCAGGATGGTCGTGCCATGTGTATGACAAATATGTTAGGATATTTCAAAGCTTTGTCGGAAAGAGGTATTACCCCCAACCTGAAAGTCTTTGAGGAATATGATTTCAGCTGTCCGGATTATACGGGACAGACGATTATCCTGGCTCATCAGATTGCAGTCCCTCTTTCCTATGTTCCATTATTGGAGTCTTTTGTCCGCAAAGGAGGCAAACTGATTGTGGATGGAATGACGGGTTTCTATGATGGAGACGTACACAACCAGATGTTGACAGGTTTCTCTCTGAAAAATCTTTTCGGGGGCTGTATATCCGAATTTAAACGAATTGATACTCCTTGTCTGTACCGCTTGAAGGGCTATGAACAGCCTGTGCCGGGATACGGCTGGAAAGGTCTGATCCGTCCCGATAAAGGTGCTGAAACGCTCAGTAGGGGAGGAGAACTGTCATTAGCTTCCCGTTTTGCCTTTGGAAAAGGAGAGGTGGTCTGGGTTCCGGGACTGTTGGGTAGCGGTGCTTGGCAAGGAGATGGTGCTCCGCTTGCCGGGTGGGTTTGCCGGGAATGCAATACTGATCGTTTGCCTTATTCTTTCCAAACCTATCATAGAGATGTCCTTATGAAGCTTTTGGAAACGAAAGAGGCCTATATGGCTGTCGTTGTAAACAAGTCGGGTACACTACAAACTATTGCTTTGAAGACGGATGGGAAAAATCGTCCATCGGAGGTTCTCTTTGCTGATAAGGGAGGAGTTGTAAATGGTGATATTCTGACTGTTCATCCGGAGGAGACATTGGTGGTCTGCTGGAAAAAATAATATTGGGATGTCTCTGCCGGTTTGATTCCTGTCCTGCGAAATATAGCTCCCTTCCCATAAAAAATGGCTCCTGTGCCGGATTGTGTGCGTTTGGTTTCGCTGGGTAGTTACTCCGTCTCGAACTGCTCCATATACAGGGTTTCCCCGTCCCAGACGATATAGGAGAAGTATTGCATCCAGTCACCCGCAATCAACAGCCGCGCAGAACGCGAAAGCATCAGGTCGAGCATGATATGGCGGTGCCCGAAGATAAAGAAGTTGATATCCGGGTGCGTCTTGAGGTATTCTTTTGCAAAGAGAACCATATATTCGTGGTCGTCACCCTGGTATTCAGCAGCTTCCCTTGTCTTATGTTTTTTTAGTCCGCTTTTGCGACTACTGAGCGACCAGCCGAGAGCGAAGCCGAATGTCCAGCGGGGATGGATACCTGCATACAGCCATTGGCAGAAACGATTGCGGAAAAGGGTGCGGAGGAAACGGAATGCTCGGCTTCGATAGTCTACCTCGTCGCCATGCCCAAGGAAGAACCGTTTGCCTAAAAGGTCTATGGTAAGCACATCCCGGTGGATGACCGCACCTATCTCTTTTGTCAGGTAGTCGAACATCCAGATGTCGTGATTGCCGATAAAGATATGGATTTCCACCCCGTTGTCGGATAGTTCCGCCAACTTGCCGAGGAAACGGACGAATCCTTTCGGTACGACGTATTTATATTCATACCAATAGTCGAACATATCCCCTAAGAAATAAATCGCCATTGCCTCGTCTTTGATGCTGTCCAGCCAGCGTACCAGTCTCTTTTCAATGGCAAGCGGGTCTTTATGGAAACGGGCGCCCAAATGGGCGTCCGATGCAAAATATATTTTCTTTCGAAGGGAATCCATGTCTCTATAAAAAACCTAATTCAAGTTTGGCTTCTTCGGACATCATGTCCTTATCCCATTCAGGCTCGAACACGAGGTTTACTTCCACATTGTTCACGCCGTCGACAGACTCTATTTTCATCCGGACATCTTCCAGAATGAAATCGGCGGCAGGACAGTTGGGCGCGGTGAGGGTCATGTCGATGCAGACGTTCTTCTCATCGTCCACCTCTATATTATAGATCAGGCCAAGATCGTAGACGTTCACCGGGATTTCCGGGTCGTATACGGTTTTAAGCATGGCGACAATAGCTTCTTCTGTTTGGAGGAATTCGTTGTTCATATTTCTTTAATTTGAATGCAAACGTACGAATTAATTGACAATTGACAATTGACAATTGACAATTAATAACAGGAAAGGATGAGTTCTGTTCTGTAACCAATAGCATTTGCGATGGCTAATGCATAGGGTTATCCTTCGTAAAGCATAGTTTTATCTTATAGGGTTCCCTCGTCCGAATAGCTGTAGTAACTGCCATCTGTCAGAACAATATGATCCAGCAATTGCATGTCGAGCAAGCGGGCGGCATCGCGGAGGTGTTGTGTCAGATGGTCGTCTTGCTGGCTGGGGCGGATATTTCCCGAAGGATGGTTATGGCAAAGTATAATGCCTGTTGCAAGGGCGTTGATCGCAGCTTTCAGGATGATACGCAGGTCTGCAGAGGTCTCGCTTGTCCCGCCCTGACTGATTTTGACTTTTTCGATGACAAAAGAAGAACGGTTTGTCAGTGCGATCCATAGCTCTTCGTGGGGAAGATCGCAGAGCAAGGGATGAAAGAGGCGGTAGGCGTCGTCACTCGTACGGAGGACAGGCCGCTGGATGGGGGTGCTGTTGCCACGTCGTTTCCCTAGTTCGAGAGCTGCATTGATAGTGATCGCTTTCGCTTCTCCTATACCTCTGAATTTGATAATCAAATCTTTGATGGAAAGTTTGGCTAAGGCATTCAGGTTGTTGTCGACGGAACTTAATATGCGTTGCGATAGTTGGACAGCGGTTTCCTGGCTGTTGCCGGAGCCGATCAGGATGGCCAGTAATTCGGCATCGCTAAGGGATGCAATACCTTTCAATAACATTTTCTCGCGTGGGCGGTCTTCTTCTGCCCATTCTTTTATTTTCATAGAAAGAGAGTTTTGGATGATTTTAGATTTATGATTTATGATTTATATGTTGACAAGATAAATCATAAATCATAAATCATAAATTTTACCGGATACGTCCTACATAAGAGCCGTCCTGTGTATTGATTTCGATGATCTCACCTTCTTCAATGAACAACGGAACGCGTACTTCGGCACCTGATTCTACTGTTGCAGGTTTCAAAGTGTTGGTTGCTGTGTCGCCTTTGATGCCCGGCTCCGTATAAGTTACTTTCAACTGTACTTTTACAGGCATATCTGCGAACAGGACAGTTTCTGTTGAAGCATCTGAAACAACTTCTACAATCTGGCCTTCGATCATGAAGTCCACACCGTTGATCAGGTTTTTGTCGATGATGATATCGTCAAAAGTTTCCTGATTCATGAAGTGATAGTGTTCACCTTCCTGATATGTATATTGGTATGGGCGACGTTCTACGCGTACGTCTTCCAGTTTTTCACCGATATTGAAACGACGTTCGATCTGACCGCCTTTGACAACGTCTTTCAGGGTTGTACGCATAATCGTATTACCTTTTCCCGGTTTTACGTGAAGAAAATCGACGCAGAAATAGAGTTTACCGTCCAGACGGATACATGTTCCTTTCTTGATGTCCTGTGAATTAATCATACTAATGTGCTTTATATTATATTGTTAATTTATCTCGTGATGGATTTCGGGTGCAAAAGTAGTGTTTTCCTCTTAAAGTAACAATAAACTTCTGCATTTTTATTTGGAAATAGGTTGCAAATCAGTTTGATAAGCAGAGGATATACAACGGCAAAATACGGGGGTGTCGAAACTGTCCTATGAGAGTGTGTCAAATTGATATTACCGGACGCAGACAACGCAGACGAGCTCAGACTGACGCAGATATTTTAATTATCAGCAAAATAAATCTGCGTCCCTCTGTGTATTCTGCGTCATCCGCGTCCGGTAATATCAATTTGACACCCCCACAAGGGGATTTTGACACACTCTCTGACTGGGAAGCTAAAAGAGCGAAATAATAAAACTGATAACCGGAACGAGGATAGCCGTCATGATCCCCATCAAGCCGATGGCAAGTCCGCTCAAAGCCCCTTCCACCGCACCGATCTGGATGGCAACGGAAGTGCCTACCCCGTGCGAAGAGGCACCCAACGCCAATCCTTTGGCTATACGGCTTTCAATGCCTAAGACTTTCATCACGAACGGTCCGACAATGCTACCAAAGATTCCGACTGCTACAACGATGACGGCTGTCAGGGAAGGAATGCCGCCGGATTTTTCAGCAATGCCCATCGCGATCGGTGTTGTGACCGACTTCGGCTCGAGCGTGGCGACTAACGCGGCATCTGCTCCCATCAGTTCGCCGATCGCTATAACACTGACAATCCCGACAATCGCTCCGACAAAGACGGATGTCAGGATCGAAATCACATTTCCTTTCAGGTATTGGATCTGCTCATACAGTACATATCCTAACGCCACGACCGACGGCCCCAACAGGAAATGGATGAGGTGACTGCCTTTCTGAAACGATTCGTATTCGATATCCATCGCTTTCAGAACAACTATAATGACTAATATGGAGGTGATAAGAGGATGCAGCAGACTGATACGTGTCTTTCTGTACAAAGCCAAAGAAGCCAGATAAGTGCCGATTACCAAAGTCAGCGAAAATACTTCCGATTGTGCCAGGTTATTCATTACTGTCCGTCTCCTTTCCTAATTTTTGCTGGATGAGTGCCACGCTGGCAATTACGAGTAGGGTACTGACAACGGAGGCTGTTACGATCACCACCCAATACTGGGAGATGATGCCGAGCGAGTTCATCAATCCCACACCCGCAGGTAGGAAAAACAGCCCCATGTTTTCGGTCAGAAGCGTGGAGAGCTTCTTCACTTTGTTAGGTTTGACTATCTTGAATGCCAGCGCCAGGAATAACAACACCATTCCAATTACGCTACCCGGGATAAACCCGTCGATAAAATAACTGATAAACTCTCCTGTAAAATAGAAGAAGAGGATGTAAAATGCTTCTATTAGCATATTCTTACTGTCTTTTAGATAACCGCTGCAAAGATAACATCTTTACAAGAAATATGTTCTACAACATATAATATTTAACTATCCGGCCAGTGCAGACGTAATGAACATGTAAATCATCATACCGATAATGTCGTTTGTAATCGTGATAAACGGTCCGGTGGCCAAAGCGGGATCGATCTTTAGTTTATCGAGTGTCATGGGGACCAATGTTCCAAAGATACTGGCGAACATCACGACTGCAAACAGGCTTAAGGAAACCGAAGCGGTGATGCCTCTGTCGCCTAACATAAAAAAATTATAGATAAATACGACTAAACTGATGATGCTGGCATTGATCAGCGAAACGACAGACTCTTTCAATATCTGAGGCAGAATGTTCCCTTCCTTCAAACTGTTGTTGGCCAAGCCTTGTACTACGATGGCGGAAGACTGGATACCGACATTTCCGCCTGTCCCCCCAATCAGCGGGATAAACAGTGCCATCTTGGGGTTGACGGCAAAATTTCCTTCGAAATTACCCAAGATCAGGGAGTTCCCGATACCGCCTATCATGCCGATCAGGAGCCAGGGAAGGCGGGCGGCTGTTTGGGTGAAGACGTTATCCGAAGTTTCCACATCCTGCGAGATACCGGATGCCAACTGGTAGTCACGTTCGTGCTGTTCGCGTACTTCGTCCATGACGTCGTCGATGGTGATACGTCCGACAAGACGCCCGATACTGTCGATAACCGGCAGGGCGACCAGGTCATACTTCTCGATTGTCTCGGTCACCTCTTCGATACTGTCGCTGTCGCGGACGGAGATCGGGTCTTTCTTCATCACATGCTTGATCTTCGAGACGGAAGGATTGGTGATCAACTTCTGCAAGGGGAGGACTCCACGTAGGCGCTCGTCGTCGTCGACTACATAGACGTAATAGATTTCATCCATGTCTTCGGCTTGCTTGCGCATTTCGTCGATACATTTGGGCATACTCCAATTTTCGTTCACCACGATCATTTCGGTCCCCATCAAACCACCGGCGGTGTCTTCGTCGTATTTCAGCAGGTCGACGATATCACCCGCCTGCTCTACGTCTTCGATGTGCGAAAGAATTTCTTCCTGGGTATCTTCGTCCAACTCACGCATCAGATCAACAGCGTCGTCGGTCTCCATATTGTCCACGAAGCGTTTGGCAATCAGTTCGTTCGGGAGTTCCTTCAGTAACTTGTGACGGTCTTCTTCGTCCAGTTCCATCAAGACATCCGCTGCCTTTTCGCCATCCATCAGCAGATAGAGGTAGATCGCCTCTTGAAGATTTAGTTCCTGGTACAGTTCGGCTATGTCCGCCGGATATAGTTCGTCCAGTATCTCCTTGATCTTTGCGTCATCCTTCTCTGTGATGATGTCTTTCAGATTGTCTATATAATCTTTCGTCAGTTCAATCATTTTGGGAGAATTTATAATTTATGATTTATGATTTATGAAACAATACAAGCTCCATAAGTCATAAATCATAAATCTGAAATCATAAATCGTTTAAGTTCCGCTCTGTTATCAGTGTCAGTTCCACGAACTGTTCTACGGATAACTGTTCCGGTCGTTTGTCGAAAATCGGGAGCGGATAATCGGGACAATCCTTTCCTAACAGCGGCTTCATGGAGTTACGCAATGTCTTGCGGCGTTGGTTGAACGAGGTTTTGACCACCGTCTTGAAAAGCTTCTCGTCGCATCCCAATGATTTCCGGTTATTACGTACCATCCGTATCACCGCGCTCTTGACCTTTGGAGGTGGATCGAATACTTTTTCGCTGACCGTAAACAGATATTCCACTTCATACCATGCTTGCAGCAGTACGCTCAGGATACCGTATGTCTTGCTGCCCGGACCGGCGGCAAGGCGCTCGGCCACCTCTTTCTGTATCATGCCTGAACAACAGGGAATATGTTCCTTGTAGTCGAGCACTTTGAAAAATATCTGGCTGGATATGTTATAAGGATAATTACCGATCACGCAAAACTGGTCCGGAAACAGCTTGCTAAGATCCAGACGTAGAAAGTCTTCGGCCAGAATCTTGCCTTCCAAGGCGGGGAAGTTCTGTTCCAGGTAATCGACCGATTCCATATCCAGTTCCACTACTGTCAGATCATGCCCTTTTTCCAGTAAGAATTGGGTGAGGACGCCCATACCAGGGCCGATTTCCAATACAGGCAACTGCTTGTAATCGGACAATGTATCTGCAATACGCTCAGCTATTTGCAGATCTTTCAGGAAATGTTGTCCTAATGCTTTCTTTGGCTTAACTAATCTCATCCACTTCTTTGGTGTAATGTGTTCGTATTTAAATATAATGCTTATCTTTGCAGGCGTACAAAAATACAACAAATAATTTAAAGTCATCTACGCATAATGGATTTTAAAGCAATTCTACGCACGTTTCTCAAGATAATTCTCCCGCTTGCTTTCGGTTGTTTACTTCTCTGGTATCTGTACAGTAAGATGGATATCGGCGAGATCTGGAATGTGATTCGTAAGGGGGTTCGCTATGAGATCATTCTTTTTTCCCTTCTGTTCGGTTTGGGAGCCAATATTATCCGGGGATTGCGTTGGGGGTTGCTGATCCGTTCGTTAGGTGATAAGGTGAAGACCGGCAACGTGATTTATGCCGTGCTGGGGAATTATGCCGTGAACCTTGTGTTGCCGCGTGTCGGTGAGGTCTGGCGTTGCGGGATGATAACCAAATATGACAAAATACCATTTACCCGCCTATTGGGGACACTGCTCGTCGACCGTGTGAGCGATACCATCATGGTCGGACTGATCACAATGTCCATCATTATCTTCAATTTTGATTTCTTCCGCAGCTTCTTTGCGAAGAACCCGGCGTTGCTGGATGGCTTCCAGTCTATGTTCAACTCGATATGGATTTACGTGGCCGGCGTAATTTTTATTGCCGGAATTTGGTTTATATTCACATATATGAGTAACTTTACGCTGGTCAAGAAAGCAAAGTCGATGTTGCAGAACGTCTGGGACGGAATGAAGAGCATCTGGCTGATGAAGCGTAAAGGTCTTTTCGTGATTCAAACCCTGTTGATCTGGACAGGATATTTCCTGTATTTCTACATCACTTTCTATGCTTTCGATTTTACCCGTGATTTGGGCGTTACGGTCGGTCTGATCGCTTTTACGATGAGTAGTATCGCCGTAGCGGTACCCGTTCAGGGAGGTATTGGCCCGTGGCATTTTATGGTGATCGCCACCTTGATGTGCTTCGGGGTAAAAGAAACCGATGCTGCGGCTTTCGCCCTGGTGGTGCATACGGTGCAAACCGCTTGGCTCGGACTTACGGGGTTGTTCGGTGTGGTGGCGCTTCCCTTTATGAATAAATCAATTGACAATTGACAATTAAATGTCCGGTTGTCCATTCGATATATAACATTATTATTAACCTAATTGTCAATTGACAATTTAAAAAACACCGTTTTTTATTATGTCCGCAGAAATCAAAAATCTTTCTCCGCAGCCAGTCTGGGGTTATTTCTATGACCTTACGCAAATCCCTCGTCCGACCGGACATATGGAGGCTGTAACCCGTTTTATGGTAGCTTTTGGTAAAGGATTGGGATTGGAAACTTTGCAGGACGAAGTGGGAAACGTTTTGATTCGTAAACCGGCTTCTCCGGGAATGGAAGGACACAAAACCGTGACCATGCAGTCTCACCTTGATATGGTTCCGCAAAAGAACTCTTCGGTAAAGCATGATTTTCTAACCGATCCGATCGATGCTTATATAGATGGAGATTGGGTGAAAGCACGCGAAACGACATTGGGTGCTGATAACGGTATGGGTGCTGCTTTTGCTATGGCTGTCCTGGCGGACAAGACATTGACGCACGGTCCTCTGGAAGCCCTTTTTACCATTAACGAAGAAGTGGGAATGGATGGTGCAGTCGGTTTGAAGCCGGGTTTCCTGAAAGGGGAAATCCTGTTAAACTGTGATTCGGAGGAAGAAGGCGAGTTGTTTGTCGGTTGTGCCGGTGGCGCCGATCTGAATGTCTCCATGCAATTTAAGGAAGATACTTATATTCCGGAGGGCGATGTTGCCGTGAAAATCAGCCTGACCGGCTTGAAAGGCGGTCACTCTGGTGTGGATATTCATTTGGGACGTGCGAATGCGAATAAGCTGATGTTCCGTTTCTTGAAAGAGGCCGTACGCGATTATGGGGCTCGTCTGTCATCTATCGACGGAGGTTCGTTGCGCAACGCAATCCCGCGCGAGGCTTTTGCCATCATAACGATCCCGGGCGATAATGTGGAAGCTCTTTGGGAGCTTGTCTCCGATTATCAGGAAATGTATCGCTCCGAATATAAGGGCATTGAACACAATATTAATTTTACGGCCGAAATGACCGATATGCCGGCAACTCTGATTCCGGAAGAGATTCAGGATGATCTGATCAATGCGATAGAAGGTTGCCAGAACGGTGTGATCAGTATGCTGGTCGATTTTCCGGGCACGGTCGAATCGTCTACAAACTTGGCAATCGTCAAGTCCTCGAACGAGATGATCGAGATTCAGATTTTGGTTCGCAGTTCGTCCGAGAGCCGCAAGGAAGCTGTTTGTTCAAGTTTGGAAAGTATTTTCTCTCTAGCCGGGGCGAAAGTGGAATATTCGGATGGTTACGGAGGATGGCAGCCGAATATTGATTCGCCGATCCTGAAAATCATGCAGCAAGCTTATTTGGATTTGTACGGAAAGAAGCCGGAGGCAAAGGTTATGCATGCCGGCTTGGAATGCGGTATCATCCAGGAATCCTATCCCGATATGGACATGATCTCTATCGGCCCGGACTTGCAGCATCCGCATTCTCCTGACGAGCGTGTAAGCATTCCGTCTGTTGCCCGTACATGGGATTTTATTGTTACGACGCTTGCGAGAATCTGATTCGTATATAGTGGGTTATATCAAAAATGGCTGTAGGCTGTCGGGCTTACAGCCATTTTTGTTATAACTTCTTTATGTTTTTGGAAGAGGTATCTGTGTACCCTGATTTTTTTTGTTTGTCTTTGTAAGGAGGTGTCAAAACTATCCTGTTCCCGCGCTTGACGCGGGATCGCATTAAAGCAAGTCATATAAACATCTGATTGATAAGGCTTGCTCTTTTGCGGCCCCGCGTCAAGCGCGGGGACAAGGGGATTTTGACACACCTTACAAAAAGATAAAGAGTATGAGATTTATGATAGAACAAGCGATATGTAGATGGGTCGTATCTGCTTGGAATAAGCAATGGTTTGCAAGTGAATTTCCAAATGTTTCAGATCTGAATTATGCTTGAAACTAAAGTTTCAGATAGTCCCTTCCCTTGAAACTTTAGTTTCATGCTGATGGAACAAAGGTTTCCCCGGATGAAACTTTTGTTTCACGCCTTGGAACTAAGTGAAACAAAAGTTTCGGCTGCAGGCTTTTCGATTTTGGTCATTGATATCAAAAAGTAGAAGCTTGAAACAATGACGACCTGTGCTTTGGGGGAAATAGCTGTCTTGGAAAGGGGGTAAAAAGGGCTGTTTTGGGCGGTTTTCTGCAAAAAGGCGTATTTTGGTACTTTTGCGATTTTCGTAATAGATTGATTGATAGTAATGTGCTGATTTATATAATGTACGCGTAAAGGGGCTTTTTTAGGGGGTAAAATAAGTATAAAATCGAATGTAAAATGTTGATTTATAGAATTATATTCGGGGTATGAAAAATGACTAATGAAAACGTACGTTTTTTTTAGTCATTTTTCAGCTACAAAAATACATATACTTTTTGAACCTGCAATTCTTTCCTCAAAGATTTTTCTTTTTCTATATTCTTTCTTATCAATCAGATAGCTTAGTAAGTACGAAAAACCACCTTTTTATCACAAACCATTTAAACCCTCCCCAAAAATGACTAAAAAAAACGTACGTTTTCATTAGTCATTTTATAGGATGATCCCAAAGAGGGACTTATAGAACTGAATTTCATTATATATAGTATTATTAATTAAATTATTAGATTATGAACAAAAAGTTTTCTACTCTCTTGGCCAGTGCCTTGCTGGCTACAAGTGTTGGGGCTTTCGCTGCACCGGGGTATACTACTCCAGCAAGTGCTTTTACAGCTGCGAACTCTGAAATTTTGCAGAGTAAGTATTACATGCTGGGTATTAGTGGTGCAACCAATGTCGTAACTGTTAATCAACAAGCTGATGGAACCTTTGCATTGGAAAGCATTACTGCAACAGCTATTAGCACTTTGGCCGAAGCTGATTCTGCACTATGGACTGTTACTGCCAATACAACAGGTAATGGCGGTGTTACTCGTTTCGTTATGACTAATAAGGCAACGGGTATTACCTTCTCTTTTGATCCGAAAAATGCAACGACTGGTACATCAATGACTACTGCTTCTCGTGAAATCGGTGGTGTGTTGACTGAATGGAAATGGTATGATTCTCGTTTCAATGTTAGTACTTCTCTTCTGTCTAGTGAGAAGTTGACTATGGATTTCCATAACGGTGACTCTGTTTTATATGTAGCTCAAGATCCGTCTGGTATTCTTTATGCAAAAAAGGAGACTAAAAAAGTTGCACTTCCGGGTGGTGCAGTCTCTCTGCAAATTCTGCAGCCGGGTGTATGGACTTTGTCTGCTGAAGACCTGAATACGAAAGGTGATGACGTGAAGTACATGCAGCTTTCTTTTGCTGAAGATATCGACAAAAATCCGTTTGCCGACAAGTATCAGGCACAGGGAATGTATGCAGGGGCTACTGCGCCTACAGGAGCTTATAAAGTGCATCGCCCTGTTAGAGACGGTTATACAAGTGGTTCTACAGAGTATGTATTCTTGAATAAGTTGAATGACAATGATGAGTTGACTTACAACTATCTTCGCTTAGATACATCCTATTATGAAAGTACCGGTGCATCTTTCAAACTGTATAACCAGTTGACGACTTCTGCTGCCGTATTGAAAAAGGATGCGAATGGTGATCCTATTGTCGCAAATAATTATAACACAATTGATACATTGGGTTATAACTTGCCGGATGATGCATTCCGTTTCAAATTTACAAAGGACCTGTTGACAGACTCTTTGAAGGTTGAATCTTTCTCTCAGTTTGTAGAGTTGGCAAATGCCGTGACTCCGAAAAACCAGAAAGGAAATAAGGTGACATATTGGACAATGTTGAATGACGATGCCCGTGTAGATGGTGGAACTTCTGGTAATATGGCAACTGCTCCTAAATCAGGTGTTCAGAATAATACGAAGCCATTTACAGTGCTGTCACATTGTACTTTGGTAGACGAAGCTAAGAATGTCGTTACTTTCTATGATGACGATGTGACTACGGTTCCGGCAAGACCTGTTGAAAACCATGTTAACTTGTGGGCTCATTTCGGTGTTGACGATGATTTGGCAAGTATTGCAGACGGTCTGTATAAAATTCAGGCTGTTAAGAGCAACGAATTCTGGGGCGTACATATCTATGAAATGGATTCTTTAGCAGACTATTCTTCAATTGATGAAGATGTTATGAATTTGGATCATATGCCTGCATTTCAGTGGGTTGTAATCAAGAAAGATCATTCAGTTGCTCGTGCAGACTATTCTCCTGTACAGGTTACAAACCGTGAGTTCGCTGCTTACAATGATAGCTGGTGGCAGTTGAGAAAAGGTACTAAGGATGGTCAATACAAACTGAATGGAGTTGAAGTTCGTTTCATTCCGGTATCTGATGACGCAAGAAAAGATGAATATGTAGGTTACAAGAAGTTGGTTGACGATGAATTGAGTGTAAATCGTTACACATTCAACTATTTGCATCCGTACACAATGGACAAATACATCGCATTGAATGCAGATGATTCTTTGATGAATGTTTTGGGTGAAACTCCGAGTCGTTTCATCATCAAGGCTAATGCTTGGAAAGAATATGGTTATGATGCTTCTGATGCAGCTGCTTATATTCCTGATTTGGCTCAGTTGACAAGACGTTCTTATACAATCGAAGTAAGCGGTGGCCGCAAGATGGTTGAAAATAAGGAACATCTGTTGGCTATGACTTCTACTCCTGATGCTGCAAACGATCTGCCTACTACTTTCTTCTTCAAAGAAAACAACCAAACAGAAAAGGGTGAAACTGAACTTTGCTACTATGCGTTGATCGACACAATGGGTAATGTAATGAAGGCCGGTGTAACCGATAATGATTTGAAGGCTCAGTTGAGAGCTCAGGTGTTGAGCGAAACTCGTACTTCTGTCTTTGCAATCGAAAAAGATGACGCTCCTTTGTATCGTCGTTTCAATTCTGCTGTGTTGGAAGGAAATGCCGGTGACGGTCCTGATACTTTACGCTTCGTAGAAAAATATCGTAAAGAATATTTGCAGGTTGAAGCTAATGAAAACTTTAAAGTTAAGGGTATTGATTTCTTAGGTATCTATACTCCGGACTTTACGAAAGATGGTAAGTCGTTTATTGTTGATACAGCATTTGTAAATCGTTGGAATGGCGAGATCAAACCGCAGTATCTGATCTCTATTGATCGTCAGGATCAGGCTTTCGAAGCTGGTGATATGTGTCCTGTTTGCCAGGAAATCGTAGCAAATGGTGGAACTCGTCCTGCTAACTGTCCTCATGACAAAGCTGGTAAATTGCCGTTCCATTTTGGTAAATATCTGGTTAACTTCAAGGACTCTGTAGATGCAGATTATAGCTGGAAGGGTTATGACCGTGCAGGCTTTGTCAAAGCAGCACACATGGGTGATAGCTTATATATCTTGACTGGCCAGTTTGCAGATATGACTGTTGCTACATTCGATACAGCTGCTATTCATAAAGCTGTCAAAGATGGAGTATACGATCCGATGTATATTAAGAATCTGCAAGGTGACACCCATAAGACTGTAACATGGTCTATGCGTCATGTAAATCCTGAAAATGCAGGTAATGAAGTAGAAGAAGATCGTGCTTTCTTGCTGGAATCTTTAGCTACGAATGCAGCAGATGTTATCGCTCCGCGTGAAGGCTCTTGGTTGAAGATGCAGAATGGATGTCTGGTTATGTCTGGAACAGCTGGTGCTCCGTCTGTTTTTGATGAGTTTACAAATGACGACGATGCTTTGATCTTCAATATCGAAAAGGGTAACAAAGAAGACTTGGCAACAGACAACGAAGAAATCGCAACATCAGAAGTAACAGTAATCGCTCAGCAGGGTGCTGTACGTGTTGCTAATGCTGCTGGTAAGAAAGTAGTTGTAACTAACATCTTAGGTCAGACAGTAGCTAACACAGTCATCACTTCAAGCGACGTTACAATCGCTGCTCCTCAGGGTGTAGTTGTAGTAGCTGTTGAAGGCGAAGAAGCTGTTAAGGCTATCGTTAAATAATAATAGAAAATTCATTATCAGGTAGGGATACGAACAATCGTATCTCTGCTCTGAAAAAGAATAAGATTTTATAAATCAAATAATTCTAATTATTACCGTGCAGCTTTCAAGCTAATTATCCCGTGACGGGTGAACAGGCGGTAATATTAATACTAAAGTAAAAAATTAAAAAAGTTCATCTGCCATTATCTCTGTGAAGAGAAAAGGTAGACACAAAATGAAGCCTCTCCGGTAGCAATATCGGGGAGGCTTTTTATTTATAGGTCTAATTTTTGCAGTTTCTTGATAATAAGTCTTATATTTATTCACTTCTCAGACAGAAAGGGAAGATTGATTTTTTAACCAAATACATATATTTAAGTACGGAAATACAAAATAACCAATTTAACTATGCCATTTAAATTGAACTGTCGCGGGTTTTGCCTAAAGATATCAAATCAAACTTGCCTTCTATTGAGGAACTCGAAAATAAACTTCGTTCTATAATTGAGTAGTGCCAAAGAAAAAAATTGTACTTTTGTGAGCTACATTAATAAAGATTGAACAATGGCTAACGATGAAATGAAACAAATCTGGAAAGTACCTGAGCCGACTCTTAGGAGGTTGCCGTGGTATCTTGCCTTTTTGAAACTGATGAAAGGAAGAGGAGAGACTTTCGTATCATCTACTCAGATTGCCAAAGAAATTAATGTGGACCCCAGTCAGGTGGCGAAAGACCTCTCCTTTGTGAATATTTCAGGGAAGACACGTGTCGGCTATGAGATCGGTACGCTGGTGGACGTGTTGGAAGATTTCTTGGGTTTTACGGCGCAGCATAAAGCATTCCTGTTCGGTGTCGGTAGCTTGGGAGCCGCCTTGTTACAGGATTCCGGTCTGAAACAATATGGATTGGAGATTGTAGGAGGCTTCGATGTCCGTCGCGAACTTGCCGGAACTGAGATCAACGGAATACCGGTCTACCACATGGATGATTTTCCTGCCAAGCAGAAGGAATACGGAGCGACGATCGGAGTGATTACCGTCCCTGTCGATAAGGCGCAGGAAGTGACCGAACTGATTATCGCCGGAGGGATCAAGGCTTTGTGGAACTTTACCCCGTTCCGTATCCGTGTGCCGGAAGATATCGTGGTGCAAAATACCTCTATGTATGCCCACCTTGCCGTGATGTTCAACCGCTTGAATTCAATCAATCACTGACATATGAAAATAATAGCCGTAGGAATGAATTATGCTGCCCACAATAAAGAGCTGCATCATTCGTTAGAATTATCGGAGCCTACTATCTTTATGAAGTCCGACTCTTCGTTGCTGAAGGACGGCAAACCGTTCTTCATTCCTGATTTCTCTTCGGAGATTCATTACGAAACGGAGATCGTCGTGAAGATAGACCGGCTGGGAAAAAACATTGCCGAACGTTTCGCCCATCGTTACTATAACGAGGTGACGGTAGGGATTGACTTTACAGCCCGCGATTTGCAAAACAAGCTGCGTGCGCAAGGTCTGCCTTGGGAAATCAGCAAGGCGTTCGATAATTCGGCTGTTCTTGGGACATTCGTCCCACTGGAGCGTGTGGGAGATGTGAACCGCATTCCTTTCCATCTGGATATTAACGGGAAGACCGTCCAGGAGGGAAATACACAGGATATGCTTTTCCCGGTCGACAAGATCATTGCCTATGTGAGCCGTTTCTTTACGTTGAAGATAGGTGATCTGATCTACACCGGAACCCCGGTAGGCGTGGGGCCGGTCAAGATAGACGACCACTTGCAGGGATATATCGGCGAGCAGAAGCTGCTGGATTTCTTTGTGAGATAACACGGAAAAAACGTATGAAGAGAATCTTATGTGTCTTGCTGTTTGTATTCGGTCTGCTCACTTCTGCTTGGGCGGATAGTAGCCGATATGCCTCCGAGTCGGTATTGAACTCCGGGAAATGGGTGAAGATACAGGTGGCGGAAGATGGTATTTACAAACTGACGGCTGCCGATCTGAAAAAGATGGGCTTTTCCAATTTGGATAAAGTAGCTATCTATGGCTACGGAGGATGGCCTTTGGATGAAGATTTCTCTACTACCTATATTGATGATGTTCCTGAGGTAGCCGTATGGAGGAGTGCGGATTATCTGTTGTTTTATGGGAAAGGGCCGCGCAAATGGGAATATTCTTCTTCTGATAAGTCCTTTATCCACACCAACAACCCCTATTCCAATTACGGATATTATTTCGTGACCGAGAAAGAAACAGCCGGGCGTACGATGGAGAAGGCTGCATCTGCTGCTGGAGCCACTTTGCAAGTGACAACTTTCGATGACTATGTTTTGCACGAAGAAGAGTTGGTATCGGTGAACAGTTCCGGGCGTGAACTGTATGGGGAATCGTTTACTTCTACTTTATCCCGTGATTTCACGATATCGGTTCCGGGTATTACGAACGACGAGGGAAAAGCCACTCTGTCTTTTATCTCCCGTGGCAACGGAACGATTACTATGAATGTCGATGGAAACGCTTTAATATCCGGTTCCGTGTCTGTCCCGTCGGACGAATACGAAGTGGCACGGGAACTGTATCGCGAAAGAGCTTGGACGGCTGATAAAGGTGAGACTGTAAAGGTCAACATCGGATACAGTACGACCGGACATAAGAATGTGCACTTGAACTATTTCCGTCTGCAGATGAAGAGGCAATTGAAAGTATATGACAATTATACATTCTTCCGCAGCCTCTCGGCAAGAGGCAATGCTTCCCGTTTTGTGATTCAGGGAGCCGATGCCGGTACGCTGGTTTTTGATGTGACCGACGGTGTAAATCCGCAACAGATGGAAACGTCTCTGAACGGGACAGAGTTGTCTTTTTCGATTCCTGCTTCCACTTCCTTGAGGGAGTTTGTCGCTGTAAAACCTTCGCAGATTAAAGCTCCCGTGACGGTCGGCGAGGTAACGAATCAGAACCTGCATGCTTTGCCACAGCAAGATATGATCATTATTGCCCAGCCTAATTTCACCACGCAAGCGGAACGTTTGGCGGAAGCGCATCGGACAAAGGATAACCTGACGGTCCGAGTGGTGACGCCAGAATCAATTTATAACGAGTTTTCCAGCGGTACACCGGATGCAACTGCTTATCGCCGTTTTATGAAGATGTTCTACGACCGGCAGACTTCGGAAGCTGATGCTCCTAAATATTTACTGCTGTTCGGCGATGGCTCGTTTGACAACCGTAAATTGACTTCCGCCTGGAAATCGGTGGATATGAGCAATATGCTGCTGACGTATCAGACGAAAGAATCGTTGAACAAGTTCTCATACGTGATAGATGATTATTTTGGCTTCCTGGATGATATTGATAATAATAAAGACATAGCATATAAAAAAGTAGACATCGGCATCGGCCGTTTCCCGATCCGTACGGTGGATCAGGCAACCAGAGTTGTAGATAAGGTTATCAACTACATGGACAACAAGGAGACTGGTATTTGGAAAAACAGTCTTTGTTTTATGGCGGACGATGGAAGTAATAGTGATGGTTTCTCTCAAGGACATATGATCCAAGCTGATACGCTGACGGACTATCTGGCTGCCGACCATCCTGAATTCCTTGTGAATAAACTATACTTCGATGCTTATAAGAAAGATGTAACGGGAGGACAGAACGGATACCCCGATGTTCGTTCTAATTTGCAAAAGTTACTGAAAGACGGCTTGCTCTTGGTTAATTATACGGGACATGGAGGAACGACAGCCCTGAGCGACGAAAAGGTTTTGACACAAACTGATATTACTCAGTTCTCTTATCCTCATTTACCTGTGTGGATCACGGCGACTTGCGACTTTACCCGTTTCGACGATCTGAATACTTCTGCCGGTGAAGATTTGTTTCTGAATGCAAAAAGTGGTGGCATTGCTTTGTTTACGACTGTTCGTGTAGCCTACATCCCTTATAATGCATATATAAACAGTCGTTTGATCCGTAATATGTTTGAAAAGAAAAATGGAAAACGTTTGACGTTGGGAGAAATCATTAAAGAAGCAAAATATGATCTGATTAATTCTTCGGCTGCTCGTTATAAGTTAGGTTTCTGTCTGATCGGTGACCCTGCCATGAAACTGAACTATCCGGAGTACCGTATGCAGGTAACGTCTGTTAATGGAAAGTCCGTAGATGGAGAGGCTATCCCGTTTAAAGCTTTGGAAAAAATAACTGTTGAAGGACAGGTGTTGAATCCGGCCGGAGCATTGGCTACGGATTTTACTGGTATCGTGAATCCTACAGTGAGAGATAGTAAAGTCACTGTAACTTGCTTGAATAATAATAAGACTGATGATAAAGCATTCAGTTTTACTGATTACCCGAATACGATTTTTATAGGGAATGACTCCGTGCGCAACGGAAAGTTCAGCTTTACTTTTACGGTTCCGAAGGATATTTCCTATTCCAATTTGCAAGGGAAAATGAACCTGTATGCCGTTGATACGGAAAATGGTCATGAGGCACAGGGTAATTTCGACAATTTTATTGTCGGAGGAACTTCCGACACGGCGGAAACCGATACGATCGGTCCGGAAATCCGTGCCCTTTACCTGAATGATACGACATTTGTAGATGGCGGTCAGGTGAACACGACTCCCTATTTTGTTGCCGAATTATGGGATAAGAGTGGAGTGAATATCACGGGAAGCAGTGTCGGGCATGACATGATGCTGGTAATAGACGAATCGACAGTTCTGAGCTATAACCTGAACAGTTATTACGAACTGCTTCCGGGCGAAGAGGGGGCTGGTATCGTGAAGTTTCCGATCCCGGCACTTGAGCCGGGCAAACATACAGCGGAGTTCTGGGTATGGGATATCCAGAATAACTCGACCGTGCGGACATTCACCTTCGAGGTGGTTGAGGGATTGAAACCGTTCCTGTTCGATGTGATCGCAACGCCGGGTATCGCCCGCGAGCAGGTGACCTTCCATCTTATGCACAACCGTCCCGAAAGCCGTATGCGGGTGGGTATCATGGTCTATGATCTGGCAGGACGCCAGCTTTGGAAACATGAAGAAAGCGGAACGTCCGGCCTGTTCGAAAACTATACAGTTTCCTGGGATCTGACATGTGGGGGCGCCCGTATGCGTCCCGGTGTCTATATCTACCGGGCAGCCATCAGCACCGATAATTCCAAAGACGCGACAAAAGCAAGGAAGTTCATCATTTTAGGCGAATAGGAAGGAGCGCATGAACTCCATCGTGTTTATCGTTGCAGTCAGAACAAAGAAACCGATAATGATCCAGTCCAGTATCCGGTACATGCGGACCGGCAATCGCGTGTATAGCCAGCCCAGCAGGATCGGGACTGCAAACATCCAATGTCCGCCGAACAAGATCGCTTCGTTCATCCCGTAGCGGATGATAAAGTGGATCACGAAATCGATACTCAGGTACATAAGCAACAGTTGTACATATTTGTTTTTCAGGTTGAGCAAAGCCGAGGCTGTGACTAAGAACAACAGAAACATGATTACGGCATTGTTCCAACTGTGCAGGTATTCGCTGGGCCGTAATACGACCTCTTTTCCGACTAACTGTTGTGTGAGAGGTGTGCTTATAATCGTGTTGCCCCAGAAATCGACTAATGCTTGTTTACCGAATGTCTCGTCATGGATAAAATACTGTCCGAGTTGCCCGGTCGTTTCGATAGGAGACGGGCCTTCCGGGTTGAACAGTTTCGCTTTGAGGGTATAAAAGCCCATGATGACAGCTACGCAAATGACAAATGGCAACATTACTTTGATCCCCGTCCGTATTTTACGCCAGAACGGTGCTTTATTCAGGAACAGGGCCATTGCCGGTTTGGCAGCGTTGGTGATTGTTATTCCTCCACAGAGGAAAGAGAGGAAGAGAATAGTCCGCCCTTTTATATATCCGGTCAGCTTGTATTCCCTGGAAAGCATTAATAGTGAGAAGACGAGCAGGAAAAAGGAGAACGGATAAGATTCTGTGGTGAATGATAGGACAACGGTTGTGAAGAAGCATCCCGTGAACCCTGTCAGCAACAGTGCCCGCCTGGAAGAAATCTGGACAATCTGTTTCAGGTAACGATAAATCAGGACCAGTCCGCCGGTTATCAACAGGTTCATCAGCATCAGGCAAATAATACCGGAAGTTTTCTCTTTGAACAGGGTTGTCAACAGGATTATCAACAAGGTTTTCAACAAATGAAAAATACCGAAGAAGGGATGGCTGATGTCAAACGCTCCTCCGCGCGTGTGGAGATGGAATAGATTGTCATACCCCAAGTAACTTCCTGCTCCCCCGTTGGGCACATCTATCAGTTCCGTATGAAAGAGCATCCGGTACCCGATATACCCGTAAAGAATGAAGAAGAAAAGGAAAAGTCCGGTTTCTATCAGGGTCGGTGGAAATAACGTGCGCTTAGTCTCTCTCCACTCGATCCGGAGAGCGCGAAACAGAATAGACAAGCAGGATGGCATCATATATATGTTTATTTATTGTTGAATGGTTTATAATGGGGAATATCTGCAAGGGCAAGCAGTTCTTTGTCACCGGAACTGTCACCATATACATGCAGCGTCTCGGAGGCGAAATCCGGATATAGCTGACGGAGCCTGCGTACCTTCTCGCTTCCTTTACAGTTGGGCGTGGAAAACCGACCGGTCAAAATCTGTCCCCTGATTTCCAGTCCAGTCCCTTCTACGAGCCGGATTCCTATTGTTTGTGCCCAGGGACGTATCCAGTCTGGCACGGACGCGCTGATGATGGCGATCTTGTTGCCTTCTTCCTGATGCCTCCGTATCTCTTTCAGGGCCGCAGGATAGACGAAAGCCGGTATGCGGGAGGCATATTTGAGGCAAGCCTGATGAAAATCCTCTGTCTTCATCCCTTGCAGGAAAGAGGAGATCACAAGTTCTTTGGCCCGGTGTGTGGAAAGAATGCCTATTAAAGCTGCTCCTTTCAGCAGGATAATCCAGGGAAGTCGCAGGAGAAAAGCTTTCCGTCCACAAGCCTGAATCAGGAAATCCGGCAGTGAGTCGCGGGAAATGATAGTACCGTCGAAGTCGAATATTGCGATTGCCATATCAATAAATCAGTAAAGCGAATACGATAAACCAGCCGGCCACTGTCAGTTGCAAAGTACGGTCCTGCAACAGGATATCGGTCGGATTGCAGTTGCTCTTTTCCACCAAGATGATTTGCAGGTAGCGCATGATGCCTGCCAGTACGAAAGGGACCGTGGCATACAAGTATTCGCTGCTCCTCGACGTTACTTCGGGCGAAAGCGTATATAATATGTAAGTCACGGCTATGATGGAAGAGAGAAATGACAGGATCACGTTCAGGTAGTCGATCGTATATCCGGTAATATTCTTACGTGAAATCTGTCCGGTCTCCATGAAATTACGCAAATCGTCCCGGCGCTTGGCAAAGGCGAGAAACAGGGAGAGGATGAATGTCATGATAATCAGCCAGTGCGAAAGTTCTATCTCCCCGGCGACAGCTCCCGCTTCAAGCCGGATGATGAAACCGCAGGCGACAATCATGGCATCTATGATCTGCATCTGTTTGAGATAAAGCGTATATGCTAAGTTCAGGAGGACATATCCTCCTGACAACAACCAGATCTGGTTGTTACTTGTATGCATGAAACAGAAACATAATGCACTCATCCCATATAGCAAAAATAGGAAGACAAAGGCTGCCATCGGCGAAACCTTCCGGGAGGCAATCGGCCGGAATCGTTTGACCGGATGCAGGCGGTCTTCACCCGCGTCCATCAAATCGTTGAAAACGTATACGCCGCTGGTAAGCAGACAGAAACCGGTAAACAGGATGGCAACATTCCATAACCTGTCTACGTCTCCTATCTCCTGTGCAAAAAACATGGGAAGAAACAAGATGATGTTTTTTACCCACTGGGAGGGGCGCATCAGAAGAAATAATGCTTTAACTTTGCCTGTCGATTGTATATCTTTCATACTCAAAAGACAAAAGTAGGAATTTTATTTGAGCATACAATAAAGTTCGGATTATTCAGTTTATAATGCAGTAGGAGCGGTTCGTGAACCGCCCGTACTTCGTTGATAGGTAAATCGGAAAATAATTTAAGAATAGACATATGATAAGTAAATTCAGAATCGGTGTACTCGTTATAATACTTAACTTCTTCGCTTCGGTTGCGACGACTTGGGGACAAGTGGAGAACCCTTCTTTGCTCCAAATGGCGGTTCCTTCGCTGAACATCGCTCCGGATGCACGAGGAGGCGGTATGGGAGACATGGGAGCGGCAACTTTGCCGGACATCAATTCGCAGTATTGGAATGCGGCCAAATATGCTTTTATGGGAAGTAAGGCGGGAGTCAGTTTGTCTTATACTCCGTGGTTGCGTAAATTGGTCAACGATGTGGCTTTGGTGAACATGACCGGTTACTACAAATTAGGAAATAGTGATTTACAGGCTATTAGCGCATCTTTGCGTTATTTTTCATTAGGAGAAGTAAATATATGGGAGAATATCGGGGATGTTCCCTATGGTTTGAACCCGTATGAGATGGCGTTCGACGTGGCTTACAGCCGTAAGTTGTCCGAGTCTTATTCGATGGCGGTAACCTTGCGTTACATCCGTTCGGATATGGGAACAGACCAGAATGAAGAGAGCAATGCGGGCAATGCTTTTGCAGCCGATATCTCCGGTTACCTGGAAAAGTATGTGCTGATGGGCAATGCCGAGGCATTGTGGAGCTTTGGTTTCAACCTGTCCAATATCGGGAGTAAGATCTCGTATGACGGGGGAAATAGGAATCAGTACCTTCCGGCCAAGTTGACTTTGGGAACAGGGCTGCTTTATCCGATCGACGACTACAACCAGATCGGTGTTTATTTGGACCTGAACAAATACATGGTTCCGTATGCTCCGCAAAAGAAAGATGGAGAGACTGATGCCGACTTTCAAGCGCGTGAGGATGACTATAAGTCGTGGTCGAGTATTTCCGGTATGTTGAAGTCTTTTACCGATTCACCTAACGGCTTGCTGAAAGAGATCATGGTTTCGGTCGGAGCCGAGTATAGTTATAATGAACAATTTTTTGTTCGCGGCGGTTATTTTTACGAGAATGCGAATGTCGGTAACCGTAAGTACTTTTCTGTAGGTGCCGGTTTCCGTATGAGCGTGTTCCAGCTGGATGCCGCTTATCTGATCAGTACGGTTCCGCAGAACCCGTTGGACCAGACACTTCGTTTCTCCCTGTCTTTTGATATGGATGGAATTAAGAACTTGTTCAGATGAAAGTTGAAAGTTAAAAATTGAAAGTGATGAAAGTACGGGTTGGGTTTGGATATGATGTGCATGCACTGGTTCCGGAACGAGATTTATGGCTGGGCGGAGTGAAAATAGAGCATACGATGGGCTTGCAAGGGCACAGCGATGCAGATGTTTTGATTCATGCTATCTGCGACGCTTTGTTGGGGGCCGCCAATATGCGTGATATCGGTTATCATTTCCCCGATACGGCAGGAGAATATAAGGACATCGACAGCAAGATCTTGTTGTTCGATACGATGGAACTGCTTCGTGATGCCGGATATACATTGGGTAATATAGATGCGACCGTCGCTGCCGAACGTCCGAAGCTGAATCCTCATATCCCCGAAATGAAACGGGTGATGGCCGATGTCCTCCAGGTGGATGTAGAAGATATCTCCATCAAGGCGACAACAACCGAGAAGTTAGGCTTTACCGGACGGCAGGAAGGAATAGCTGCGTATGCAACGGTACTGATACAGAAATAGCCTTCCTCTTCCAGTTCTTTCTCTCAAATATTTTCAGGTGTTTCCCTTGGGTGAAAATTTATTTTCATGCAAGGGAAAATTTATTTTCACCGGCATGAAACAAAAGTTCCCCTTGCATGAAACTGAAATTTTCCTTGTATGGAACAAAGTGAAATTAACCACTCATCTTGTTTTTCCCGCCGTTAATTTGTAGATTTGACCCCATAAAGATGGAATGAAATATGAAGAGTAACGACTGGAAGGACCGTCTGGGAGTCATGTATTCTACGAACCCGGATTTTCAATATAATACAGGAAACGAAGAGGAAGAAGAAACGCTTCCGAAAGAGAAGCAGCAGTTGCGCATCGCTTTGGATAAGCGGAACCGGGGCGGTAAGGCCGTGACATTGGTAACCGGCTTCCGGGGAACGACCAGCGATCTGGAAGCACTTGGGAAGTTCTTGAAAGTGAAATGCGGCGTCGGCGGCTCGGCCAAAGATGGAGAAATCATCGTACAGGGCGACCTGCGTCCTAAAGTGCTGGAAATATTGCAAAAAGAAGGCTATGTCAAAAGCCGCATAATCTGATTGTATGCTGACTGTCTACAGAGCTTCTGCTGGAGCCGGGAAGACGCATAAGCTGACCGGTGAATATCTGACCTTGCTATTTACGGGGCCGGGCGCTTTTCGCCGTATCCTTGCCGTGACCTTTACGAATAAGGCGACGGACGAGATGAAGACCCGTATCGTCGATGAACTGTATAATTTGGCTTCCGGCAGGAAATCGGATTATGTGGAATTGCTGACGTCCACCTATTCGTTGACAGAAGACCAGGTGCGGAAGCAGGCAGCCAAAATATTGATCGATATCCTGCATGATTATTCCGCTTTCAATATCAGTACGATTGACCGCTTTTTCCAGCAGACCATGCGTGCCTTTACACGTGAGATCGGTTTGCAGGGTGGTTATGGGATTGAGATGGACCAGGAGTTGGTGCTCACGACGGCAATCGATAATCTGTTGTCGGATCTCGAAAAGCCTGAAAGCAAGGACTTGTTAGGCTGGCTGCTCCGGTTTGCGGAAGATAAGATAGAGAACGGAGGGGAATGGAACCTCCGTAAAGATATTATGGCCCTGAGCCGGGAGGTCTTCAGAGAGAGCTATAAGGCCTTCAGTGAAGCGGTCGGCCGGGATATAGAAGACAAGAAAGCGCTGGATGACTATAAAAACGAGCTGTACGGCATCATCCGTTCGGTGGAATCAGCCGCTAAGGAGTTGGGAGAACGTGGCCTGGCAATCCTGAATAAGTACGGACTCAAAGTCACTGATTTTAAAGGGGGCAGTCGTTCGCCTCTGACACTTCTCGACCGTCTGGTGCAAGGAGAGATGAAAGAACCGTCCGCTACTTTTATCGGTCTGGCGGATAACCTGGACGGCTGTTTCACGAAAACGGTTTCGCTCGGTACCCGGCAGATCATCGGATGTGCTTTCGAGGATGGCTTGAACGATTGTATCAAAGGGATTATTTCCCTGTTCAATAATCTGACCGCTTATAATACCGCCCGTGAAATTGTCCGTTATTATTATACCTTGGGGATTCTGACCGATGTGTCCCGCCAGATAGCCGCCTACCGGGAAGAAAAAAATGTGATGTTGATTGCCGACACGACCGAGTTGCTGAATAAGGTGATCGGGGGTAGCGACGCTCCTTTCATTTATGAGAAGACCGGTACGCATGTCGATCACTATATGATAGACGAGTTTCAGGACACCAGCGGAATGCAGTGGAACAACTTCCGTCCGTTGATCGAAGAGAGCCTTGCACATAGCCGGGATAATTTGATCGTAGGAGATGTGAAGCAAAGCATCTATCGTTTCCGTAACTCGGACTGGAAGTTGCTGGACGAACAGGTGCAAGCCGACTTCTCTCCTGAAGTAGTTCATGAAGAGACGCTGAAGGATAACTGGCGCAGTTGCCGGAATATCGTGGAGTTTAACAATGCCCTTTTCACGACGCTTCCGGGTGTCTTACAGACTGTATATAATGAAGCGCTGTCTGTTTCTTCTCTGAGCGAGGAACAGCGTGCGGCATTTTTCACCAAGATCATGTCCGCCTATGATAAAAGTTTCCAACAAGTTCCTCCTCCTTTCATGCAGAAAGACGGGCATGTGCGGATTGAATTTCTCTCAGGAGATGATGAGAAAGATTGGAAAGAGGAAGCCCTCGGACGTCTGCCTGGCGTGTTGGAGAAATTGCAGGATAACGGATATGTGCTAAAAGACATTGCGATCCTTGTTCGTACCAATCAGGAAGGGGCACAGGTGGCGGATACTTTGCTGGCCTATAAGGAAGAACATCCTTCCGACCGCTACAACTACGATATTATTTCAGATGAGGCTCTGTTTGTCAGTGGTTCGACGGCTGTCCGCTTCATGGTTTCCCTGTTGCGTTACCTGAAGAACCCCGAAGACCGGACGAACGGACAGATTGCTTTATACTCCTATCAGGTATTGAAAGGGATATTTGGGGTTGAAGCTCCGGCTTTTCCGCCGGAAGTCATCTCTGTCCTGCAAATCCTTTCCCGTCAGTCTCTCTATGAAATAACGGAAGGCCTGTTCCGCCTTTTTGCCGACGACTTTCCCGAAAATGAGCAGGTTTTTGTCCAGGCTTTCTTGGATATGGTGTCCGAATATACTCAGAAGGAGAGTGCGGACCTGAATCGTTTTCTGAAATGGTGGGATGAGACGGGCTGCCGGAAAACAATTGCCACACCGGACGGACAGAACGCGATCCGTATCCTTACGGTCCATAAGTCGAAGGGGCTGGGTTTTAAAGTCGTAATCATTCCTTTCGGGGATTGGGAGATCGATCATAAGCCGACAAAACCGGTCATCCTTTGGTGTCATCCGGAAGAGAAGCCGTTCGACCGCCTGCACTTAGTTCCCGTGCGCTACGGCCAGTCGTTGGGAAAGACGATTTTTGCAGGTGATTATTTTAAGGAACGATTGCATGCCTTTATTGACAACCTGAATACGTTATATGTCGCTTTTACCCGTTCGAAAGAGGAGTTGGTCGTCTTCTCTCCGCGCCCGAAGAAGATGAAGGAAGAAACCGGCGAAGTGGAAAAGATATCGACTTTGACCGACGCTTTGTGGGCCGGTCTGCGTACGGATATGCCCGATACACGGGAGGGAGAGAAACTGATCTCGCTGCCTGCCGCTTTCGATGCCGGGACAGGTGTTTTCGAGTTGGGCGATTGGTGGCATCCGGTTGCAAAGGAAGATAATGGGGATATTCAGGAGATCGGAATGGCACGTCTTAGCTCTATCTCTCCGGACGACCGCTTGCAATTACGCTTGCATGGCAAAGGCTATTTCTTCGATAATGCCCGCCGGAAACATGGGGCTTTGATGCACGAGGTGTTGAGTCGTATCCGTACTCGGAAGGATATTCCGCAGTCGGTCGAACGATACCGTCAGGAAGGGGTGATCGACAGAGAGGAAGCGGCGTCACTTGTCGCTCGTCTCGAAGAGTTGTTGAGCCTGCCGGAAGCCGCCTCTTGGTATGACGGTACGGCTCGTGTGTTGAACGAGGTTGATATTCTGTTCGGAAAAGGGTTGTCCAAACGTCCGGACCGCGTGATGATCACTGGAAACAGTGTGATTGTGATCGACTATAAATTTGGGGAACATACCGACCAACGTTATCACAGCCAGGTAAGGAACTACCTGAAACTGATCCGGCAAATGGGCTATGGAGAGGTTGAAGGTTTCCTTTGGTATGTTGAATTAAACAAAATAGAAGCGGTGAAAGGGTGATATATTTTTGTTATTCGGTAAAAATGAATATTTTTGCAAATTCTTACGATAAATACTCGATTAGATTAAAGAATGAAAGTACATAAAGAAGGAACAGGTCTATTATTAACGCTTTTCACGATATTCTTTGTCGTGGACGTTGCGCTGTATCATACTGTCGGTAGAGGTTGGGTGTTCTATACCACGACTTTCGTCACCACAGTCCTGTTCTTGTTGGTACTTAACTTTTTCCGTAGCCCGTTCCGTCGTTTTCCGTTCGATTCGGAAGGATTGGTGATCGCCCCTGCCGACGGCACGATCGTGGCGATCGAGGAAGTGATGGAGAATGAGATCCTGCACAGGGAATGTTTGCAGATATCCATATTCATGTCCGTTTTCAATGTGCATGCCAACTGGTTTCCTGTGAATGGGACTGTCAAGCATGTGTCACACCAGAAGGGACGTTTTATGGCAGCCTACCTGCCGAAGAGCAGCACGGAGAATGAGCGTTCGGCTGTCGTGATCACGACCCGCGGTGGAGTGGAGGTGCTGGCTCGCCAGATCGCGGGAGCAATGGCACGGCGTATCGTGACTTATGCCAAAGTCGGCGATAAATGCCACGTAGACGAGCAGATGGGCTTCATCAAGTTCGGTTCGCGTGTAGATGTTTACCTGCCTGTCGGGACGGAAGTCCTGGTCGAAATGGATCAGAAGGTTACCGGTAACCAGACTCCGATAGCCCGTTTGGGAAAATAAGAGAAATAAATGAGCATCAAGAATAGTATACCTAATTTTGTTACCTGCTGCAGCCTGATGTCGGGTTGTATCGCTTGTATTATGGCGTTAAGGGGAAACTTGCCGATGGCGACCCTATGGATTGTCATTGCCTCTGTTTTCGATTTCGGTGACGGTTTTGCCGCCCGCTCCCTGCACGCCTATTCTCCGATGGGGAAGGAATTGGACTCACTTTCCGATATGGTAAGTTTCGGTGTCGCTCCCGGAATGATCGTTTATTGGTTGTTGGAGCAGGCATGCATGACGGCTCCTGTTTTGGGAGAGGCGGCTGGTTATGTCCCGTATATGGCTCTGGTGATACCGGTCTTTTCCGGATTGCGCCTTGCCAAATTCAATATCGATGAAAGACAGACGACTTCTTTTATTGGTATGCCTGTCCCGGCCCATGCTCTTTTTTGGGCGTCTATCGGGTATGCGTTTCATTCTGCCGTACCAGTGGACAGCATCGGGTTTATTGCCGGAACAATAGTTGTGGCAATCTTGTTTTCGTCTTTGCTGGTGTCTGAAGTTCCGATGTTCTCATTGAAAGTAAAGTCGTTGGCATGGAAAGGCAATGAGCTTCGCTATATTTTAGTAGCTGGGGCGGTGGTCTTTGTGGCTCTCTTTGGTGTTTTGGGCATTGCCGGAACAATCATTCTCTATATAACCTTGTCTTTTTTTAACAAAAGAAGATAAACAAGAATTCGTATCTTTGTGTTTGTGTAATGAACCAACTAAGTGACGGAATATGTTTAAGTTTTTGTTTGTTATGTTCTTCTTCTTTATCCTGTTAGTTTTTCTAATGGGATTCTCTATCTTGCGTACCTTTAAAAATATCCTGTTCGGAAGCGGAAGTAGTGGAAAGAAGGGTGAACAACGCCGTCAAACAAGCGGTTACTCTTCCAACGCGCGCAGCAACAGCTCTGCACGCGAAGAATATGCCTCGCAGGCCTCCCGTAAAAAGATCTTTGCCAAAGATGAAGGAGAGTATGTGGATTACGAGGAAGTGAAATAAGTTGTTCAGCGCTTGCGCTGAAAGAAGTTGCGCATTTCTTCGGCGCACTCGTTTTCAAGGACCCCTTTTTTGACTGTTGATTTTGGATGTAAGGCTTTCGGTGCGTATTGCTGGAAGCCTCTTTTTTCATCTGTCGCCCCGTAGACGATCTTGCTCAGTTGTGACCATCCGATCGCTCCGGCACACATCACGCATGGTTCTACCGTCACGTAAAGACTACATCCGGTCAAGTACTTGGCTCCTAAGACGCCGACTGCCGCTGTTATTGCCAGCATCTCGGCATGGGCAGTCGGATCGTTCAGACGTTCCGTCTGATTGTGGGCGCGGGCTATGATCCGGTTGTTGCATACGATAACGGCGCCGACGGGAACTTCTCCCTCTTCGGCTGCTGCACGGGCTTCTATCAGTGCCTGCTTCATGAAATATTCGTCGTTGAATGGATCGATCATCTTCTCATTTCGTTTTCATTGAAGAGGGTAGGATAGTCCTCTTCCAGGGTTTTAAGTATGTGGGACAGGATTGTTTCGCGGTACCAGCGGGATTTGTTGATGATTTTATACCTGGCAAGATAACGTTCCACAGCCTTCTGCTCATCGTCGTTGAGCATGAAAGTGACCTTGTGCACGCGCGGGTGATTCGGCTGTGGAGATGAATATTTACGTTTCAGTGTCATAGTTTTGCAAATGTAAGGGGGAAAGCGCAAATAAAAAAGAAAAACATTATATTTGTGCAAATTACAAGGAATGGCTAAACGGAACGAAACGGGGAAAGACGGTGAGTCGGTTGCACGTGCTTTTCTGGAAAAGCAGGGTTACAGGATTACTCATACAAACTGGCATTGGCATCATTATGAGCTGGATATCGTAGCAGTCAAGGATACCTGGCTGATAGTCGTAGAGGTGAAAACGCGTTCGGAAGATTACCTTTTAGCTCCGGAAGAGGCAGTCGATGCTCCCAAAATCCGTCGTATCGTGGCGGCAGCCGATGCGTATGTCCGCTTTTTCAATCTCGAACTGCCGGTTCGTTTCGACATTATAACCGTAATCAAAAAAGGGGAGGAGTTTGAAATAGATCATATAGAAGATGCTTTCTATGCTCCTTGCCGCTAATAAAACAGGTAGAGCAGTATGAATATAGAAGAAGCCAGGGAGTATTGCCTGTCGCTGAAGAATGTGACGGAGTGTTTCCCTTTCGATGATGTTTCGCTGGTGTTCAAAGTGGAGGGGAAGATGTTTTTGCTCCTGCCTCTGGATACCGTGGAGCCGTGCGTGTCGCTGAAATGCAGCACTGATTATATCGAAGATCTGCGTGAACGATATACGGCAGTAGAAGGTGCTTGGCATTTTAACAAAAAATACTGGAACACCATCTACCTTGACCGGGATATGCCGGATAGCGAGATCAAGCACTGGATCCACCATTCTTATCGCGAAGTGATCGCCAAGTTACCGAAGAAAATAAGAGAAGCTTACGAAAATGAATGATAAAAACGAAACTCCAAAGATCATCCGGCTTGCCGAGACGGACTCGACCAATAATTACCTACGGGAACAATGTGCAAAAGCCAGGTTGCCGGAAGGCAGCCTCGTCATAGCAGATTTTCAAACAGCCGGAAAGGGGCAGGTCGGAAACTCATGGGAGTCGGAAGCCGGGAAGAATTTGATGTTCAGTATTCTTTTATATCCTGATTCCCTTCCTGCGAACCGACAGTTTCTGATTTCCCAAATCGCCTCCCTGAGTGTGAAGGAGACGTTGGAGGGGTATACGGATTCCGTCAAGGTGAAATGGCCGAACGATATTTACTGGAAAGACCGTAAGATATGCGGAATGCTGATCGAAAACGATCTGTCCGGGCAGCATCTCTATTGTTCGGTAATTGGTATCGGACTTAATATCAACCAGGAAATATTTCGCAGCGATGCTCCCAACCCTGTATCCCTGACTCAGATTACAGGTAAGGCATATGACCGGGAAGAAGTACTGGCCCGCTTCCTGCGTATCTTCTTTAACTACTATTTCCTATTATTACAGGAGAAAGAGGAAGAAATCCGAACTGCCTATATGGCGGCCTTATATCATGGTGACGGTTATTATTCCTATATCGATGAAAACGGTCCTTTCGAAGCCTGTATCCATGCCATCGAGCCGACCGGTCATTTGATCCTCCAATTGCACGATGGGGAGCGGCGAAGATATGCATTCAAGGAGGTGACAACTGTTATTTCCAGATAAGAAGGTATGCAAGACTGAATCCGGCTTGCTGATTAGTATAATTCAGGGCAGTATGTCAGAACTACCTTGTTCCCGCGTCAAGCTGGGGGACAAGTATATTTTGACATACTGCCCTGAATCTTACTATCTTCTTGGTTGGTCTGTCATTGTGAACACCAGGTTTCCGCCATTCATGATATCTTTATGGCTGATTGTAAGACCGGTGACCGGCTTTCCGTTCAATTCCACTGATTTGACGTATTTGTTGGCTTTGGATAAACCTTTGGCTTCGACAGTGAATGTTTTGCCTTCGGGGAGAGACAGAGAAATCTTTTCTATCTGAGGAGCGCCTAAAACATATTCCCCGCTGATCGGGTTGACCGGATAGAAGCCCATAGCCGAGAAGATATACCAGGCGGACATCTGCCCGCAATCGTCGTTGCCGCACAGACCGTCCGGTTTGGCCAGGTAGAAGCGATCGAAGACTTCGCGGATCACCTGCTGCGTTTTTTCCGGATGGCCGGCATAGCTGTAAAGGTACGCTACGTGATGGCTGGGCTCGTTACCGTGTGCATATTGTCCGATCAGTCCGGTTACGTCAGAAACAAAACCGGTGTTCTCGGCTGTGCTTTCGAGGAAGAACAATGAGTCGAGTTTGGTCACGAAAGCCTCATTGCCGCCCATCAGATCGATCAGGCCTTGTACATCGTGTTGTACGTGCCAGGTGTATTGCCAGGAATTGCCCTCCGTGAAATCGCCACCTGAAGAGCTGGCGTGTGAGAGCAGGAAGGAATTGAACGGCGTACGCCAGTTGCCTTTAGAATCTTTTCCTCTCATCAGCTTGAGTTCCGGATCGAAGAGATTCTTATAGAATGCAGCACGTTTGGAGAAATGTTCGTAATCTTCCGTTTTACCTAATGCTTTTGCCATTTGGGCTACACAATAGTCGTCGTAAGCACATTCCAAAGTCTTGGAAACCGATTCGGTGTCGATGATGTCGAACGGGAAGTAACCGTATTTCTCGAATGTTTCCCAGTCGGAGTTGAAATGGCTGACGGTGGCACTCGCTTTGACTGCCTGATAAGCTTCTTCCGCATCGAACCCTTTGAATCCTTTCAGGTAAGCATCCACGATCACCGGAATGGCGTGATTGCCGATCATGCAGAAGTTCTCTTTGCCCCACAAAGCCCAGATCGGCAGGAAACCTTGTATCTTCTGATGATCCAGCATCGTCTGGATCATGGCGTCTACCTTATCCGGATTCAGGATAGTGTATAGCGGATGAGCGGCGCGATAGGTATCCCAAAGTGAGAATGTAGAATAGTATTCGCCTGTCGGAGACGTATGAATATTGTCGTCGATGCCACGATACCGTCCGTCGATGTCGGCAATGTTGTTCGGCTGCATCATCAAGTGATACATGGAGGTGTAGAAACTTGTCTTTTCATCCGTCGTACCTGTAACTTGGGCGCGGGAAAGGAGTGCTTGCCACTGGTCGCGTGTGGACTGGTGGACAGCATCGAAATCCCATGCCGGGTTCTCTTTTTGCAGGGATGCGAGCGCTCCGTCGACACTTACGCTTGACATGGCGATTTTCACCTGTACGGCTTCGCCCGGTTTCGTGTCGAATTCGAGTATCAGGCGTTTCGCTTTCTCCCCTTTTTCGGCGGGAAGTTCTTCCCTGAGCGTATAAGGACGGTCGAATTTGATCACATAGAAATAATGGCGTGTCACCCAGGCGCGGGTTTGGTTATGCCCGGTGATCGTCTGGTTGTCCGGCATTTCGAGCTCGGCTTCTAAGACATGTGTTTTCAGTGCATCCTTGCTTCCGACCATACCGCGTTGAAGGTCGACCAGCAGACGTGCCGGCCCTTCGTTGTTGTATTTATAGCGATGGAGGGCTGTGTGGGCGGTTGCCGTAATCTCAGCATCGACACCATAGTCGGACAAGGTGACCGCATAATAACCCGGCGATGCTTTCTGGGTGGATTTGTCGTATTCACTTTTATAAGTATTGTCTTTTATATCGCCGCTGAACGGGAACAGTAGGATGTCGCCCAAGTCCGGACAGCCCGTTCCGTTCAAATGTGTTTGGGCGAAACCTTCGATAAAGTTATCATCGTAATTATATCCCGAACAGTATCTCCAGGAGCCGACACCGGATTCGGGGCTCGCCTGTATCAGGCCGAACGGTGCACAAGCACCCGGAAACGTATGTCCGTTGTCCGCATTTCCGATAAAGGGATTAACATACTGGCAATAGTCTTCCTCGACATTGTCCTTTGCCTGAGGTGCAGGGCTGCACGCACTGACCATCCCTAACAGGGACAGTCCGATCACAAGGTCCTTCATGAATTAGAATTTTATATTTGCAATTAAACTTCGTTATTCCATTTTTCCGTCTTTCATCTTGTCCCGAATCTTCAACCGTTTGATCTGCAGGAAACGCAGCAGGCCGATAACAAGAACAGTCGCCGCGATCACCCCGAAATACTGCACATAATCAGGATCGGCTTGTTTGCCCGGCCAGCCAATTATGCTCATAATGATCAGGTAAATCAATAGAACTGCGGTTGTTATGTTTACTTTCTTCATCGGATTTCTCGTATTTAATGTGCAAACTTAGAGAAAAAATATGATTTATGTTTGTCTTTGTTTCTATTTAACGGATAAATGCCGGAAAATCCTGCAAGAAAGATGGACAAGTCGGATTTATGTATATCTTTATCGGCGATTTGATTCTATATGTATGAAAGGTGGATCCGAGATATATTCTTTTAATCAGTTGTTTACTGACTATAAAGGTCGTTTTGTCCATTTTGCCAACACATATGTAGGCGATAGTATGGTTGCAGAAGATATTGCGATCGAAAGCCTGATGTATTATTGGGAAAATAGGGGAAAACTTGCACCTGACTCGAATGTCCCGGCCTATATCCTGACCGTTATCAAGCATAAATGCCTGAATTACCTGCAACGTTTGCGTACGCGGGAAGAAATAGTCGAGTATTTGAAGGACTGCGACACTTGGGAATTGAACCTGCGCATCGCCACCCTCGAAGCCTGTAATCCTGAAAAGCTGTTCTCCGACGAGTTGCAGTCGCTTGTCGACAAGGCGTTGGAAACATTACCTGAACAAACACGTGACATTTTTGTCCGCAGCCGCTACAACAACCAAAGCCATAAGGAGATCGCAGCAGCCTTGGGCATCTCGACGAAAACAGTGGAGTTCCACATTACCAAGGCCTTGAAAGTTTTGCGTGTAGCCTTAAAAGATTATTTCCCTTTACTGGCTTTTTTTCCGAGATTCTTTTGCTGATACTTGCCTGTCGATAATTGTCGGCAAGTTTGCTGACAGTTGTCAACAAGCGTGCTGACGGTTGTCGACAGGCGATTACTCGACGGAAAAATCCCGATACTTGGAGAGTAAACCGGAATACTTGGCAGGTAAATTTCAAATACACGGTGTCCGACCAGAATTATTAGCCTACTGTTTTCGCTTTCCTTTGGCTCTGTTTTTTACGTTATGAAAATTTTTTCAAAAAAAGTTTCCTTTTCCGTTAGGGATATTTCCTGCTTATTTGCTTTATAAACAGAAACGGAAAAAATGGAAAAAGAAACACTATATAAATTCTTTGACGGAAAAGCTTCTCGTGAAGAGAAAGAAGCTGTCCGTATCTGGCTGGAATCCTCTCCCGAAAACGAGCAAATGCTTTTCAGAGAACGAGAGTTTTTCGATGCGATGATTCTGTCGGGTAGCACGAAGTCGGCTGGGACGGAAAAGAAATCCCGTCCTTTTTACCGGACTGTCTTGTTCGAAGCCATGAAGATTGCTGCCGTGTTTGCTATTACTGTCGCCTGCGGAACGTATTTCTATAAGTCGGAAATCAGGAAGATAGGAGAGGCAATGAATACGATCAAGGTTCCTGCCGGTCAGCGAGCCAATCTGACTTTGCCGGATGGTACGAACGTCTGGCTGAATGCCCGTTCCGAAATGTGTTATCCTGCTGCCTTTACGGGCAATAAGCGAGAGATAACTCTGGATGGAGAGGCTTATTTCGAGGTGACTCACAATGATGACAAACCTTTTGTTGTTCAGACTAACAAGTGTAATGTCGAGGTACTGGGGACAAAGTTCAACGTGGAAGCATATAGCGACTCTGAGGATTTCTGCACGTCGCTGATGGAAGGCTCGGTACGGGTGTCGGATAAAGGGAATCCGTCGGAGAGCTTGGTCTTGGCACCTAATCAACAGGTTTCTTGGATCAACGGACATTTGCGGTCGAAACCGATTGCGGATTTTGATCCTTTCCGCTGGAAAGAGGGATTAATTTGTTTTAAGAGTATGCATTTTAAGGAGTTGATGTCTCGTTTTGAAAAATGCTACGGTATACATATTATTATAGAGAACCCTAAATTAGCCGATTATATCTGTAGTGGTAAATTCCGGATATCGGACGGTATAGACAAGGCACTGCGTATTCTGCAAAAAGATGCCAAATATACGTTTGAACGGAATAAAGATGAATCGGTCATCTATATAAAGTAATGTCTAATCTTAAAATATAATGCCTATGATAAAGGAGAAAGGTTAACCTTTTATTGAGAAAAATGCCGACAAGTGTCCCCACACTTATCGGCATAGCTTAACACAATTATTTAACTGTATTAATAAACTTTATTTCCAAAGATATGAATAAAAAATCTTTGTCGATGTCTTATTCTGTAAAAAGATCTCGATGTAAACAATTTTTTAGAGTCATGAGAATAACCACTTTGTTATTATTCGTGTTCATTTTCTGCATGCACGCAGAAAACTCCAGTTCTCAGAATGTAAATGTTACGATCAAAAGAAGTAACACCGAACTAGAGAATGTGTTGAACGATATTGAGAAACAAACTGATTATCTGTTTATTTACAACAAGTTTGTGAATGTGGACAGAAAAGTGTCTGTTAATTTGAAGAAGGCCTCTCTGGAGGAAGTCTTGGCAAATCTGTTCGCCGGAACGGATGTGAAATATTCTGTCGATGGTTCATATATATTACTGTCCGCAGGTGGAACGACGACGACAATCCCTTTGTCAGCACAGCAGGGTAAAACGGTTAGTGGTGTGATTACGGATATCAATGGTGAGCCTATTATTGGTGCCAACGTGGTCGAAAAAGGTTCAGAATCAGTCGGAACAGTGACGGATGTCGATGGTAAGTTTACCTTAGCATTGGACAAGCCTACTGCAACGTTAGTCGTGTCTTACATCGGTTATCTGACTAAGGAAGTGCCTGTAGGTAGCCAGCCTGTTTTGAAGATTATTTTATCCGAAGATACCCAGAATTTGGAAGAAGTGGTTGTGATCGGTTACGGTTCGGTAAAGAAAAGCGACTTGACCGGTGCTGTCGGTTCTATTCAAGTTGATAAGGTGCAGGGAATCAGCGTGAAATCCGTAGACCAGATGTTGCAGGGACGTACGTCCGGTTTGTATATGGTGCAGAATTCAGGAATGCCGGGTGCAAGTTCTACTGTCCGTATTCGTGGAGGTAACTCTATTTCCGGCGGTAACGAACCGTTGTATATCATTGATGGTATGCCTGTTTATCCGAGTGCGGATGCAAGCCAGACGGCATTAAGCCCGCTGAACTCGATCCCGACATCGGATATTGAATCGATAGAAGTTCTGAAAGATGCTTCTTCGACAGCTATTTACGGTTCCCGTGGTGCTAACGGTGTTATCATAGTAACAACCAAAAAAGGTAAAAGTGGAAAAACCTCTGTTGCGTTTGATGCCTACTGGGGCATTCAGAATATTTATAAGAAATACGACTTGCTGGATTCCCGCTCATTTGAGAGACTGGCAAATGAGGCATTGGTAAATTCAGGTGGTGCAGCGATTTATGATGAAAGCCTGACTCCTGCTACAACGGATTGGCAGGATTTGACATCCAATAAGAATGCTCTGACGCAAAACTACCAGTTGACTGTTTCTGGCGGTAATGATAAAACGACTTTCTTGACTTCTTTCAATTACTTCGATCAGGAGGGCGTCATCAAAGCATCCGAAATGAAAAAATATGCTTTCCGGGCCAATATCGATCATAAGATTTCTTCAACAATAAATTTGGGGTTGAGTTTGACGATGACGAAGGTTGATAATAACCGTGTCGGAAATTCTGTTTTGCAGTCTCGTTTGACTACGCCGCCGAATTTGCCTGTGATGCAGGATGACGGAAGTTATACGTTTAGTGACAACAATGGTGTCATTACATTCGACAATCCGGTTGGAGTTATAAACGAAAAGGTGGATTGGCATACTAGTTTCCGCTCATTAAACAATGCATTTGTTGAGTGGAATATAATTAAAGGACTGAAGTTCAAATCTTCTTTTGGTATTGATATCGATTATGCTACTAACAAAAGTTATAATCCCCGTTCTGTCTATTCCGGTAGCCAAAAAAGTGGAGAAGCCAAAAAAGTATCTAATAACACTTATACATGGATTAATGAAAATATCTTGACTTATACGAATACATGGGGTGTACACTCTTTTACGGGTATGGTCGGATATACGCAACAGCAATCGACTTATGATGGTTTTAATGCCGGTTCTTATGGTTTCTTGAATGATAATTTGCAGATGAATAATTTAGGATCGGGTACGACTTATACGGCTCCGGGGTCTGAAGTTAAGAAATGGGCTTTGAACTCTTATCTGGCCCGTGTTAACTACACTGTGAATAATAAATACTTATTGACTGCTTCTATTCGTGCAGACGGTTCATCCCGTTTTGGTTCGGACAACCGCTGGGGATATTTCCCTTCTGCGGCTTTGGCATGGAGAGCTTCTGAAGAACCTTTTATTAAAGATTTGAATATCTTTAGTAATTTGAAACCTCGTGTAAGTTTCGGTATCACAGGTAACCAAGATGGAATTGGTACTTATCCGGCGTATGCTTTATTGGGCTCGAATGGTTATGTGGCAGGTGGAGATAAGGTGACTGGCTATTATCCGTCGCAAGTTGCCAATACGAATCTGAAGTGGGAAACAACTTCCCAGTTCGATGCCGGTATCGATTTCGGTTTCTTTAATAATCGTTTGACTGTAGTTATCGATGGTTATTACAAGAAAACCCGTGACTTGCTGTTGAAAGTGAAGATCCCTGGATCTTCCGGTTTCTCTTCCGGTTTGAAGAATATAGGTGAGGTAGAAAATAAAGGGTTTGAGTTGGCGATCAGTGCAACTCCAGTAGAAGGAACTTTCACTTGGAATACAAGTTTGAATCTGACTTATAATAAGAATAAAGTATTGGATTTAGGTGATGTCTCTTTCATTTATCCTGACCAGCCGGGCCAGGATGGATCTGGTATACATCTGGGACGTATTGTGCAGGTTGGGCAACCTTTAGGAACGTTCTATGGGTATGTGTATGATGGAATTTTCAGTACATCGGATGATATTGCATCTTCTTCACAGCCGACCGCTAAACCGGGAGATATTCGTTATAAAGATATCAGTGGACCTAACGGAGTTCCTGACGGTATGATTAATGACCTTGATCGTACGATCATTGGTTGTGCACAGCCAAAAATATTTGGTGGTTTCAATAATACATTCGCTTATAAAAACTTTGATCTGAATATAAATATGATTTTTACTTTAGGTAATGATATTTATAATGGAACAAGAGTTGTTATGGAGGATATGCAGGGAGCTACTAATATGTTTGCCTCTACATTAAATCATTGGACACTGGAAAATCAGAATACTCCGTTGCCGCGTCCGCTTCGCTCAAAAGCTGTGATGCGTGTGTCGAATCAATATGTAGAAAATGGTTCTTATTTACGTTTCCAGAATATTACATTAGGCTATAATGTACCTTCTGAATACCTGGGCTTTACAAAATATGTATCCGGACTTCGTGTTTATGCATCTTTACAGAATTTCTTTACCATTACAAGCTACTCAGGTGATAATCCTGAAGTTAGCAAGTATGGTCAGGATAACCTGGGAGCTGGATATGATGCATTCTCTTATCCGTTTGCAAAATCTGTGTTATTTGGTTTGAATGTTAAATTCTAATTGAGTCTGAGTAGTTTATGAAAAAGATAGCATTTATATTATTGAGTTCGGTAATGATGAGCTCATGTACGGATATGGACTTAATACCGGAGTCTAATCTGAGCCCTGAGAATTTTTTTAAATCTGAAGAGGATGCAACAGCTGCTGTATATGGTACTTATTCAATTTTTACCGATAATGATATTTATAATCAGTTTTGGGAAGTGTTGCAAAGTCAGGGCACTGACGACAGTGAATGGAGTGGTGGTCGTACGACAAATAACCTGGATAAAAATGCCCTTGATAAGTTTGAATTTGACGGAAATACAAATTTGGTTTATTCTCTTTGGATTAAGCATTATGTGGCCGTAAATCGCTCTAATTTTGCAATAGAAAATATATCGAAAATGGGGGATGACCAGATCGGTGCAGATGCGAAGAAACGTTTGGTTGGAGAAGCTAAATATTTGAGAGCTCTTGCTTATTTCAATTTGGTCCGTATCTATGGAGGAGTTCCATTAGTTTTAAAACAAACGACTTCTTTGGATGGTTTGGAAGTTCCCCGTAATACGTTGGATGAATGTTACAATCAGATTATTGCCGATTTGCAAGAGGCAAAAGCATCCCTTCCTTCTATCGGACAGCTTCCGGAATCTTATTTGGGACGAGCTACAAAAGGATCGGCTGCTGCCCTGTTGGCAAAGGTATATTTAACTCGTGAAGATTATCAGAATGTTGTTAAAGAAACGGCTGAAGTAATGCAGATGGGGTATAAATTATGGGATAATTATGCTGATAATTTTGATGTAGAAAAAGAAAATGGGCAAGAATCAATTTTTGAAATTCAGTTTAAACGGAATACTCCGGGTGTATCTGGTAGTAATTATAACGGATATTACCGTCCTCCTTTCGTAAATATAAACGGATGGGTAGGATATGGTGATGACCCAGTGACACGTAATCATTATGAATGTTATGAGGAAGGTGATTTACGCCGGGATGTAAATGTTCGCCTTTATACAAGAGAAGAATATCCGAATATGTCCCCTAATTATGAATTTCCTTGTTATGTAAATAAGTTCCTAGATCCTTCGCCATTGGCTGTAAGATCTCAGGGAGGGGAGAACAATTTGCCTATATTGCGTTATTCTGATGTTTATTTGATGCGTGCAGAGGCTTTGAACGCTATTAATACGGCTGATGTAGAGGCTTATGAATGCCTGAATATAGTACGTCGTCGTGCATTTGGACTTAATATGAATGAGACTTCGTCTATAGATATAAAGGCTGGTTTAAGTAGAGAAGATTTTTTGGATGTAATTCTTTTGGAACGTCGTAAAGAATTTGCATTTGAAGGACAACGCCGTTTTGATCTGTTGCGTACACATAAGTTGAAAGAGGCGATGATGGCACAAAATCCGACTATTGGAGCAGTTATAGAGGAAAAGCATTATTTGCTGCCTATACCTGTTACAGAGTTGGATGCAAATAAGTTACTCGATCAAAATCCAGGATGGTAAATAATTTAAGAATATGAAAAGAAGAAATTTTATCAGAAATATAGGTTCTTTAGGTTTGGCCTCTGTAGCGATGGGAACTTCTTTCGCTGCAGAAAGTCCCAAAAGTGGTAGTTCACCAGGTAAATCGAAAATATCGGTATATGAGTGGGACGTGATAGTTGTGGGAGGAGGACCTTCGGGATGTGCTGCGGCTACGGCCGCGGCACGCGAAGGTGCCAAAACTTTATTGATAGAAGGAACCGGTGCTTTAGGTGGGATGGGGACTTCTGGTTTACTGAACGCATGGTGCCCTTTTACAGATGGAGAAAGGATTATTTATAAAGGGATTGCTGAAAGAGTTTTTCTGGAATCAAAGAAGGGGGTTCCTCATATTCGTTATAATGATTGGGTTCCTATCAACGGAGAGTTTCTGAAGGTCGTGTATGATGATTTGGTAATGTCGGCTGGTGTTTCCGTTCTCTTTTTCTCGACTATGGCTGCTGTTGAGATAAAGAAGAAAGGGGTTGTGGATGCGATAGTTGTTGCTAACAAGGCCGGATTATCGACTTACAAAGCGAAAGTCTTTATCGATTGTACAGGTGATGGAGATCTTGCTGCTTGGGCTGGAGCTGATTTTGTGATGGGGGATGAATCGGGTGCAGTGCAAGAGGGTACGTTATGTTTTAATGTTTCCAATATTGATCCGTATGAGTTCTCTTTAATCGGAAGTGTACATGGCAGCCAGAAAAACAGTCCAGTTCATGCAATGTGTGGTAACCCTAAATATCCATTGGTGAAAGATGCGCACATGAATGATAAGTTGATAGGGCCTGGTATTTTAGGTTTTAATGCAGGGCATGTGGTTGTTGATAGTACGGATCCAGCCTCTTTGACCGCAGCAATGATGAAAGGGCGTAAAATAGCACGGCAAATGCATGATGGTCTAGTTGAGTTTGCACCTAAAACTTTTGCAGCCTCTTATCTAGCAACGACTGCGAATTTGCTTGGAATCCGGGAAAGTCGCCGAATAAAGTGTGATTATACATTCACATTAGAAGATTGGCTGGCTCGTAAAGAATTCGAAGATGGAATTGGGCGCAATTGTTATTATATTGATGTCCATAAACAGGATTCTAAAAAGTATCCTCGCTATAAGAAAGGAGAATCTCATGGAATCCCCTTTAGTTGTCTGACTCCTGCAGGTTTGAAAAATGTTATGGTTGCAGGACGTTGTATCTCGACGGATTCCTATGCTCATGGTAGTCTGCGTGTGATGCCACCGTCGCTTGTAACAGGCGAAGCAGTTGGTGTTGCTGCCGGTCAGATTTGTAAATCCAAATCTCCTGATATTCACAATGTCGATATTCAGCAGTTGAGAAAAAGGTTGAAAGAAGTCGGTCAGTTGATCTGATGTAAGTGGATACCCGTCTGTTATTTCCTGGTTTAAAAGGATCGGCAGACGGGTATATTATGTCTTGGATCGAGGATATATATCGATAAAATATTTGTACATACTGTTTTAAAGTTTTAATTTGACTATTGTAAATATGAAACAAATCGTTCTGATTCTATTTTTATGTATTGCAGGCTGTTCTTTTGTATGGGGGCAGGATGTGAATTATTATCGTAATCCTGATAGGATTTATCTGGATTCAAAAGATGGACACCAAGGTGCATTCCTTTGGAAAATGAAGAAGGCCGGAGATGTTACAGCTGGTGCGGAAGCTGTGTCGAAGCCCGGATATGAGACAGGTGACTGGATGCCGGCGGTTGTTCCGGGCACTGTACTTAATTCTCTTGTATATAACAAAGTATATCCCGAACCTTATTATGGATTGAATAATAAACTGACAAGTAATGTCATTCCGGACTTGTCTGTTGCCGGACGTGATTTTTATACTTATTGGTTCCGTACCGATTTTGTCGTTCCTGCTGATTATAAGGGGAAAGTCGTTTGGTTGCAGTTGGACGGGATTAATTATCGGGCGGAAGTCTGGGTGAACGGTCATTTATTGAGTAATATTTCCGGTATGTTTATTCAGGATTATGTGGATATAACAGAGTTTGCTCGTATTGGCGAAACGAACGCTTTAGCTGTGAAAGTCTATCCAGTCGATATGCCTGGAACTGTCAAACAAAAACAGTGGGGAGCTGTTGGAGAATTTCATAACGGTGGTGACGGGAATATCGGGTTGAACACGACGATGCTGATGTCTGTCGGTTGGGACTTTACTTTCTTGGATGGCATACGTGACCGAAATACCGGTATCTGGAAGAGTATATCGTTGTATGCAACCGACAAAGCTGTGATCCGCAATCCGTTTATTCGTTCTGAGCTTGCCAAGCCGGGATATGATAAAGCTGAGGAGACTGTCTCTGTTGAGGTTACCAATCCGACGACAGGTTCGGTCAAATGTGTTGTAGCGGGTGAGATTACAGGTGAAAACATTCGTTTTTCAAAAGAGATAAATCTTTTCCGTGGAGAAACTCGTGAAATAGTCTTTACCCCGGAAGAATTTCCGCAGTTGAAAATTAATAATCCCCGGTTGTGGTGGCCGTTGTTTAAAGGTAAACCGGAATTGTATGAATTGAAGATGACAGTTTCAGTTAAGGGGCAAGTTTCGGATTCGTTGAAGACTCGTTTTGGTATTCGCGAGATTACATCGGATCAGAATACACCAGACAAATCCCGTCAGTTTTATGTCAACGGTAAGAAGATCTTTATCCGGGGAACAAACTGGATACCGGAAGGAATGTTACGGCATTCGGATGAGCGTACTTATGCAGAATTACGCTATACCAAACAATCCGGCGTTAATTTGGTACGTATGTGGGGAGGCGGTATTGCTGAATCCGACTATTTCTTCCAATTGTGTGACGAAATGGGGCTGCTGGTCTGGCAGGAATTTTGGCTGACAGGTGATACGAAGCATCCGCACGACCAGGCTCTTTATTTGGCAAATGTGGAATCGACGGTAAAACGTTTGCGGAATCATCCTTCCTTGGCTTATTATGTTTCTTCTAATGAAAGTACGGAAGTGGCAGGCGCAAAGGATCTGATTATGAAATTGGATGGTACACGCGGTTATCAGATGCAATCGGAATGTGATGGTGTGCATGATGGTAGTCCCTACAAGCAAGTGAATCCGATGCAGCATTATGAGAATACAGCCTCACCTCGTGGAAGCCGTGTGGATGGTTTTAACCCGGAGTATGGAGCGCCAACATTGCCGACCCTTGAAACTCTACGGGAAGTGATGGATGAAAAGGATTTATGGCCGATCAACAAAGAGGTCTGGGATTACCACGATGGAGGAGGCTTCCATTTAATGTCCACCATGTATAAGGATCTTGTCAATAATTACGGATCTTCGCAGTCGATAGAAGAGTTTGCTAAAAAAGGCCAGTTGGTGGGAGCAATGAATTCAAAGACAATTTGGGAAGTTTGGAATTATAATAAGCTGGACTATGGAGATCGCTATTGTTCAGGGTTGTTATTCTGGTATCATAATTGTCCGGTACGCCAGGTATGTGCCCGTATGTGGGATTGGTCATTGGAGCCGACGGCTTCACTATATCATACTCAGAATGCATTGGAACCGTTACATGCGCAGTTCGATTATCTGAAGAATACGGTTTCGGTGTGCAATGATTATTATCAGTCTTTTAAAAATTACAAGGTCAAGGCTGATGTATATGATTTGAACAGTAAGAAGGTCTTTTCCTATTCTCAGCGGATTGATATCGGTGAAGATGAGGTGCTGAATGACCTGTTTAAAATTGATTTTCCTTCGGGTATAACACCTGTACATTTTATCCGGCTTGGCTTGTCGGATGAAAAGGGGAAAGAAATAGCATCTACGTTCTATTGGCGTTCTAATGCGGCCTATGAAGGAAAGGAAACATTGACAGGGCCAACGTCTTCCGGTTTTGAGTCTTTGAATGATATGCCAGCAGCCCGACTTCAGACTAAGTACAAAACGAAGAAGGTGGATGGACGGTATTATATCGAAGTCTCGTTGAAGAATACTTCTTCCCGGATTGCATTCTTTACACAACTTCAGTTCCTGGATAAAGCGGGCAAGCCTGTTCGCCCTTCATTCTATACGGATAATTTCTTCTCGTTGTTGCCAGGTGAAACAAAACAGGTACTTATCGATACGTCTGTGGATAAAGTTACAGAAGGCGAGTTCTCGTTAACTGTCGGCGGATGGAATGTACAACAGAAAAAATATAAATTGTAATATTTTATATTATACAGAATTATAGGGTAAAGGCAGAATGTAAAAGTGCTCCATCTCGACACTTTACATTCTGCCTTTGTCGCATTTATGGAAGGAGCACTTTATAGCGTTTTTGATAGTTGGCGGAATGTATTTGTAAAATGTATATTCCGGAAAGGATGGTAATCGGAATCATCTGTGAACCTTGTCGTATTCTCTTTTGAAGCATGCAGTGCCCCATCATGTTAAAAATTTTGATATATCCTGCTTCCGGGATGTTTTGTAGATGCAGTTGCCCGTCTTTTATGAAAAAATGGAAATCCTCAGCATTGGGGGACTTTGTTTCTGTGCTTTGTTTATCGGGATGGGGTTCGGTTATGCTTTTGCTTATAGGGAAGTTTGTTGGGATTATGTTTATTGCTTTTGTTGAGGGGCTGTTGGATGGTACTCTTAATTCGGTCGGTGAGGATGCTTTTACGAAGAAGGCGGTGAAAGGAGGGAGAGCATAGTTGCTGTTGAGAGAATAAGTTTTATAACCGCTTCCGTTATATACATAGATGTTTCCGTCCAAAACAGTATTTTCTTCTATTTGTGATAATACGAGTGGGGAAGGGAATGGATTACCGCATAAATACCAGCCGTAATTCTCTTGATTGCCTGGAGTCACGTTAGAACTTGGAGGGATTGCAATAACTCCTATATTGGCAAAGTTTTCGGGGATGTCGCCGGATCGAGATGAAAAAGATAAGGTTCGGTTTGTCGTTTTCTCATCTAATGCGATCAGGTAGCCTTTGTTCTTTTCGAACAGGGGGATATTGTCGGGACGAACAGGTACGACTTCCCAGTTTCCGGCAGATTGATTGGACGATGCCCGTTTATCGCCATTGTAGGATTGGACATAAAAATAGTTGCCTCCGTCGTTAGGTGTCGCATCCTTTTGTTCAAAGCGGGGATCGATACCGGACGGATAAACGTCGAAAGGAAATGAGATAAAATACCATTTGCCTGATTTTTCAAAAGTTTTATGGAGGGTGACACAGCCGGAAAGAAGTATCGTCCCTTCTGAATTGAGATACGCCTTATTTTCGTATAAGTCTAGATCCTGTAGGATAAATCGATTACCAGGATTGATTTTCAGTGAACCTGAATGGATGGCGATATCTTTGCAATAACTATCCGTCGTTATAGTTACATCCCCTTTTATGAGCGCATTCCTGTGGCGGAGTGGAGGAAGATGCGACCAAAGGATCGTATCATTCCAGTTTCCCATACCGGAGAATAGAGAATATGAAGGGATGTCGCCGTAAGCAAAAGCATATTGCAGGCAGTAATAACCTTCTGTGTTGGAAGAACTGGAAGCAGAAAATAGATCGAATCTTAAAGGTGTTCTTGTTATAGATAGTAAATCGTATTTGCAAGAAGTATTGTCTTTAGATACAGAGAAAAGGGGGCTAACAGGACTTTCATCCTCCCGGTAGATGCGAATGCTCAAATTGTTACCTTTATTGAGATATCGTCCTCCAAAGAATATTTCGGCTTTGACATCTGTGTATAGAGTCGGGGTATATTGCATAAAGTTGATTCTACTTCCTAAAGACATCCGTAATCCCATTTTCCCTCCTAATTTATCGATGTTGACAGAGGATATATCTTGAATTTGTGTAGCTCCACTGGTCGTATATTCCCAATTATCCCATTCTGAATCCCCGAATGTCTGCAATCTGAACGTGTCGGAAACAAGCCTATTCTCATCGCTACCGACAAAACTTTCCCATGAAGACGGATTGGAAATCTGTGCGTGGAGTGGATAAACGGCACCGAAGAATAAAATCTTTATAAGTGCATACTGAACAAAGTGTATGACTTTCTTTTTCATAGTTAATACTATTTTGGATTGATATTATGCGTACAAATATACATAAATAATTGAATTTACTATCTTTGCCGTATGAAAGAATTTATTATATCTGAAGCACAGACAGAAAAGGCAGTTCTCGTAGGGTTGATTACCCCTGAGCAGAATGAACAAAAAGTGAAGGAATATCTGGATGAATTGGCTTTTCTGGCCGATACGGCAGGTGTCGAGGCTGTGAAGCGTTTTTATCAGAAACTGGATTATCCGAACTCCGTGACCTTTGTAGGTTCCGGTAAGTTGCAGGAGATAAAGGAATATGTGGTGGAAAATGAGATCGGGTTGGTGATATTCGATGACGAACTTTCCGCCAAGCAATTGCGTAATATCGAGAAAGAGTTGCAGGTGAAGATTCTGGACCGTACGAATCTGATTCTGGATATCTTCGCCCGACGTGCACAGACAGCCCATGCGAAAACGCAGGTGGAATTGGCTCAATATAAATATATGTTGCCCCGTCTGACCCGTTTGTGGACACACCTGGAACGTCAACGCGGTGGTGTCGGTATGCGTGGGCCGGGTGAAACTCAGTTGGAAACGGATAAGCGTATCATCCTGGATAAGATATCCAAGCTGAAACGGGATCTGGTCGAGATCGATAAACAGAAAAGCGTTCAACGGAAAAATCGCGGAAAGATGGTTCGCGTAGCTCTGGTCGGTTATACCAATGTCGGAAAGTCCACATTGATGAACCAACTTAGTAAGAGCGATGTGTTTGCCGAAAACAAATTGTTTGCGACACTCGATACGACTGTCCGTAAGGTGATCGTCGACAATCTGCCTTTCCTACTGTCCGACACGGTCGGCTTTATCCGTAAGTTACCGACCGAACTGGTCGAATCTTTCAAATCGACTTTGGATGAGGTACGTGAGGCGGATTTGTTGGTACATGTCGTTGATATTTCTCATCCGACGTTTGAGGAACAGATCGAGGTCGTGAACCGTACCCTGTCCGAAATCGACAAGGCGGAGAAACCGATGATTATGGTATTCAATAAGATCGATGCTTTCACTTTTGTCCCGAAGGATGAAGATGATCTGACTCCGCGTACGCGTGAGAATATCGACTTGGACGAACTGAAACGCACCTGGATGAATAAGATGCAGGATAATTGCATCTTTATCTCGGCTAAGGAACGGACGAATATCGATGCACTCAAAGCCTTGCTGTACGAGCGGGTGAAACAGATTCATATTACCCGTTTCCCTTATAACGATTTCCTTTTCCAACAATATGATGAAGAATGAGTGAGGAATATTTTTTTAGGCATCTGCAATCGGAAGAAATTGTAGATTTGGAGATGAACGGCTGTACAGCCGATAATTGGGAAAACGTAAAGGTTGCCAGTCCTTTTCATGCCGAACACGTTTGCAACGTCCATTTTTCAGGGAGTGTGGCATTGGGCCTTTTTGAAAAGGAATTTACTCTTCCGGGAGGAGTGAAGAAGCATAGTGGTATCCGGAATGCGACTTTGCATAATTGTAAGATCGGCGACAATACGCTGATTGAAAATGTGCACAATTATATCTCCAATTATTTCATAGGCGATGATTGTTTCATACAGAACGTGAATGTGGTGTATGTGGAAGGCAGATCATCTTTCGGTAACAATGTCGAAGTATCTGTCCTGAATGAGACAGGAGGCCGGGAAGTTCCTATTTATAACGGCCTGTCCGCATCATTGGCCTATCTTATAGCCTTGTACCGTCATCGTCCGGCCTTGATACATCGTTTGCAGGCTATGATTGCCGACTTTGCCGACCTGCAGACTGGTAGCTATGGCTTTATCGGTAACCATGTGAAAATAATCAATACGGGGACTGTGCGCAATACTGTAATTGCCGATTATGCGACGGTCGAAAATTGTACTCGTCTTGATAACGGTACGGTCAATAGTAATGAGAATGCCCCGGTATATATTGGCGACAGTGTTATCGCAGAGGATTTTATCATTTCTTCGGGGGCTGTGGTTGCCGATGCCGCCAAGATTATCCGTTGCTTTATCGGGCAGGCTTGCCATGTGACACATAACTTCTCTGCGCATGATTCACTTTTGTTCAGCAATTGCGCTTTTGAAAACGGGGAGGCTTGTGCCATCTTTGCAGGGCCTTTTACGGTGTCGATGCATAAGAGCAGTCTGCTGATAGCTGGTATGTATTCGTTCCTGAATGCCGGAAGCGGTTCGAACCAGAGCAATCACATGTACAAGTTGGGGCCCATCCACCAGGGAATTGTGGAGAGAGGTTCCAAGACGACCAGTGATTCCTATATCTTGTGGCCTGCACGTGTCGGAGCTTTTTCTCTGGTAATGGGACGTCACCACCATCATAGCGATACGTCGGACTTGCCTTTTTCCTATCTGATAGAGAAAGACGATGAGACCTATCTGGTTCCCGGTGTGAACCTGCGTAGCGTCGGTACGATCCGAGATGCGCAGAAATGGCCGAAACGTGATAAGCGTACCGACCCGGAACGGCTGGATATGATTAACTACAATTTGCTGAGTCCGTATACTATTTATAAGATGATGAAGGCTGTCGGAATCTTGAAGAACTTGCAAGAACTGGTGGGCGAGACATCCGAAGTCTATTATTATCAGAATACCCGTATCAAAGGTTCCTCTTTGCGTACGGCTCTCGACCTTTATGGCATGGCAATCAATAAATTCTTGGGGAACTCCTTGATCAAACGTTTGGAGGGAACGGATTTCCGTTCTATGGATGAAGTCTGGGCGCAGTTGAGACCGACCTCTCCGGCTGGTCGTGGGGAATGGCTGGATCTGTCAGGGTTGATCCTTCCCCGTGAAGAATTGGACGGGTTGATTGAGAAGGTTGAGGAAGGTGAAATCACTTCACTTGACGCGATAGGAGAGTTCTTTGCAGCCATGCATTCCAATTATTATGATATGGAATGGACATGGGCGTATGATATGCTGGAAGAATATTATGGCGTGAATCTGTCATCTATATCGGCAGCACAGATCGTTGACCTTGTCCGTCGTTGGCAGGACTCGGTGATCGGATTGGATAACCTGCTTTATAAAGATGCAAAGAAAGAATTTTCCCTTACCTTCATGACCGGTTTTGGTGTGGACGGTTCGGATAAGGAGAAACAGGAAGATTTCGAAGGCGTGCGCGGTGCATTCGAAAGCAACCCGTTCGTCACGGCTGTCAAAGAGCACATTGTTGTCAAGAGGGCTTTAGGCGATGAACTGATCGGGCGCATGGAACGGCTGCTCTAATCCCGCGGCTTGCTTCTCGGATGATGTTCCAGTATCTCTTTCCGTAGGAACTGGCGATCGATGTGGGTATATATTTCGGTTGTGGTGATTTTCTCGTGTCCCAACATTTCCTGGATAGCGAGCAGGTTGGCGCCGCCTTCCAACAGATGGGTGGCGAAGGAATGGCGGAACGTATGCGGGCTCACGTTTTTTTTGATACCGGCCATTTCCGTCTGTTGCTTGATAATATGGAAAACCATGATCCGCGATAAAGCCGTTCCCCTCCGGCTCAGGAACAGGATATCTTCGAATCCCTTTTTCACTGGGACATGGTTGCGGTCATACAGGTAGTTTTTGATTTCTTTGATGGCAGTTTCCGAGATGGGAACCAGGCGTTGTTTGCTCCCTTTTCCTTCCACTTTGATAAATCCTTCGTCGAAATAAACGTCCGTGAAGCGCAGCGAGACCAGTTCCGACACGCGCAGTCCGCAGCTATACAAGACTTCGAGCATCGCCCTGTTTCGCTGCCCTTCCGGCAATGTCAGGTCGATCGTATCCAGGATGCTGTTTATCTCGTTGACAGTTAGAACTTCAGGTAGTTTCAGGCCGATCTTGGGCGATTCTAACAATTCGGTCGGATCAGTTGTTATATAATTGTCCAGGAACAGGAACCGATAGAAAGATTTGATCCCTGAAATGATCCTTGCCTGTGAACGTGGGTGAATGCCGATATCATGTAGGCGGGCAACAAACTGTTGCAGGTCGTCATATGTGACATCAGCATACTTCTTGCCTTCGCTTTCGACAAAATTTGTCAGTTTGTCAAGATCCGTCAGGTAAGCGTCGATAGAGTTGGCCGAGAGCGCTTTTTCCAGGCGGAGATATGTTTTGTATCGTTCTACTTTATCGTTTTCTTGGTGCATATTTTGATGTATGATTTTAGAGTTATGATGTATGATTGGCGGAAGGCGTTCGTGGGGCTTTGGAAAAAAGTTTCACAGGGCTTCCGGAGTTGAAACAAAAGTTTCAACTGTTTCCTTTGGACGAAACTTTTGTTTCATCCGGGGAAACTTTAGTTTCACTGGCGGGAAACAAAAGTTTCATGCCGATGGAACTTCCGTCAGGTAGGCGGGGAACGAAGGCGGAATCATACTTCATAATTCATAAGTTTTTACTATCTTTGCCGGATATTTCCTGTCCGTAAAAGACAGGGCAAAGGTAATAAATTACGGCAAAATGAAGAAAATTCAGATTATCAACGGCCCCAATCTTAATCTGTTAGGCAAGCGCGAACCGACAGTGTACGGAAATACTTCGTTTGAAGGCTATCTGAGTGAATTGCGTGCCCGATATCCACAATGTGAAATTGCTTATTTTCAGAGCAATGTGGAAGGTGAGATGATAAACAAGATCCATGAGGTCGGCTTCGATTACGACGGGATTATTATGAATGCAGGCGCTTATACGCATACGTCCATTGCTCTCCACGATGCAATAAAAGCTGTAACGACTCCGGTTGTGGAGGTACATATTTCAAACGTACATGCCCGTGAATCTTTCCGTCACGTGTCCATGATTTCCGCTGCTTGCAAAGGAGTGATCTTAGGATTCGGATTGGATTCGTACCGGTTGGCGGTGGAAGCGGTGATTCAATGAGGAGAGTGTGTCAAATATCGGTATTCATGGGACGCAGACAACCCAGAAGAGCGCAGATTAACGCAGATATTATTAATTATTAGCAAAATAAATCTGCGTCCGTCTGCGTATTCTGCGTCATCCGCGTCCGGTAATATCACTTTGACACACCCTCTTCATGGACAATTAGGAAGGTTTAGAATTTGTTTAGGTAAAAAGAAGTTTAATAAAGGTTTGGCTTTTGGAGTTGAGGATTGGCTGTTTTTTAAATTGTCAATTATCAATTGTCAATTGTCAATTTAAAAAAGGGTTATATGTTAAAGCATACGAAGATTGTTGCTACAGTTTCCGACCAGCGTTGCGAGGTCGAGTTTATCGACGCGTTGTACAAGGCAGGAATGAATGTCGTGCGCCTCAATACGGCTCATATGGCGGAGGAAGGTTTGACCAGAGTCGTTAATAATGTCCGTACGGTATCCAATCGTATCGGTATTCTGATGGATACTAAAGGGCCGGAAGTACGTACGACTACTGCACAGGCTCCTATCCCGTTTAAGACCGGGGAAATTGTTAAGATCATGGGAAACCCGGAAGGAGAGACTTCGCATGATTGTATTTGTGTCTCTTACCGGAATTTTGTCAATGACTTGGGCGTCGGTAGCGATATCCTGATCGATGACGGAGATCTGGAATTGAAAGTAATCGAAAAGAAAGAGGATTTTCTGGTTTGCGAAGTGGAGAACGACGCAACCTTGGGAAGCCGTAAGAGCGTGAACGTGCCGGGTGTACGCATCAATCTGCCTTCCCTGACAGAGAAAGACCGTAAAAATATCCTGTGGGCGATCGGACACGATCTGGATTTCATCGCTCACTCTTTTGTCCGCAACAAGCAGGACGTGATGGATATCCAGCGTATCCTGGACGAACACAACAGCCCGATCAAGATTATCGCTAAGATCGAAAACCAGGAAGGGGTCGACAATGTGGAAGAGATCTTGGAAGTCGCTTACGGCGTGATGATTGCCCGTGGTGACTTGGGTATCGAAGTGCCGGCCGAGAAGATACCGAGCATCCAGCGTATGTTGATCCGCAAATGTGTCGAAGTGAAAAAGCCGGTGATCGTAGCTACCCAGATGCTTCACTCCATGATCAACAATCCGCGTCCTACCCGCGCCGAAGTGACGGATATCGCCAATGCCATCTATTACCGCACGGATGCCCTGATGTTAAGCGGTGAAACGGCTTATGGAAAATACCCGGTCGAAGCTGTCCAGACGATGACGAAGGTTGCCCGCGAAGCGGAAAAGACAAAGCTCTCTGCCAATGATATCCGTGTCCCTATCGAAGGAAACGATCTGGATGTGACTTCTTTCTTGGCCAAGCAGGCTGTAAAGTCGTCCTCCAAGCTGCATGTGAAAGCTATTATTACGGATAGCTATACCGGACGTACGGCACGTTACCTGGCTGCATTCCGTGGTACTTCCACTGTGTTCTCGATCTGCTACAATCCCCGCGTCATGCGTATGCTGTCCCTTTCTTACGGCGTATGGGCCGTTCACCAGCCTTATAATGACAGCCGCCGTGGCTATTTCTACGATGCGCTGAACGAGTTGATCAAGAGCGGACGTATCACCCGTAACGATATGGTGGCTTATCTGAGCGGTAGTTTCGGTGAAGGTGGCGGTACGAGCTTCCTTGAAATCAATAATGTAGGGAAGGTACTGGATGCCGGAAGTAATTATCAGTTACCGACGTTTAAGGAGTAAATAAAGATTTATGGTTTATGATTTATGATTTATGTCCCAGCTGGCAAGTCATAAATCATAAATCATAAATCATAAATCATAAAGATGACAATAGACGAATATATCCTTTCCCATAGCGACGAAGAAGGTGCGCTGCTCTCAGCCCTGAACCGGGATGCGAATGTGAACCTGCTTCGTCCGCGTATGTTGTCGGGGCATTTGCAAGGGCGGATATTGAAGATGTTTTGCCGGATGCTTCGTCCCCGCCGTGTGCTTGAGATCGGTACTTATACGGGGTATGCGACTCTTTGTATGGCGGAAGGGCTGGAAGAGGGCGCTCTGATCCATACGCTTGAGATCAACGACGAGATGGAGGATTTCATCATGAAATATCTGAGACAGTCGCCCCATCAGGATAAGATACGGGTGCATTTCGGAGATGCCCTCGATATTATCCCGGCGCTTGGTGAAACCTTCGATCTGGTTTTTATCGATGCCGACAAGCGGCTTTACTCGGAATACTTCGACCTTGTTTTCCCGATGGTGCGTGCCGGTGGATTGATTCTTGCCGACAACACGTTGTGGGACGGTCATGTGGTAGAAGAGCATCCCACGGATAAACAAACACTCGGTATTCTTAGTTTTAATGATAAAATCAAAGAAGACCCGCGTATTGAAAAAGTTATCTTACCTTTGCGTGACGGCCTCACAATGATCTGGAAAAAATAAAAAGCAAGAAATTATGGAAAGTACAAGATTAAGTAAAATAGAACGTCTCCTGCAGAAGGAGTTGAGTGATATCTTTCAGAAACAGACACAGGCTATGCATGGCATCCTGATCTCTGTCAGTGTGGTACGCGTAAGCCCTGACTTGAGTGTGGCACGTGCTTACCTGAGTATCTTCCCGTCTGAGAAGTCGAAGGAGATGCTTGAGAATATCCGGGCGAATACGAAGGCTATCCGCTTTGACCTCGGACAGCGCATCCGGCAGCAGGTTCGCAAGATTCCTGAACTGACTTTCTTTATCGACGATTCCCTGGATTATATCGAGAACATTGATAATCTGTTGAAAAAGTAAAAAATACTGCGTTGAACTTCCCGTTTTATATAGCCCGGCGTTACCTTTTTTCGAAGAAATCCCACAATGCCATCAATATCATTTCGATGGTATCTGTTTGTGGAGTGGTTGTTGCTACAATGGCTTTGGTATGTGCGCTGTCTGTATTGAACGGGTTTGTCGGACTGGTTTCTTCCATGCTCAGCAACTTCGATCCGGAGTTGAAGATTCAGCCTGTGCAGGGAAAAGTTTTCGATCCGACTCTTCCGGCTGTCCGGGAAGTGAAAGAACTGCCTGAGGTTGCTTTGTTTTGTGAAGTGTTGCAGGACAATGCGCAGGTTCGCTATCGGGACCGCCAGATTACTGCTACAGTGAAAGGTGTAGACGATACTTTCGGGCGCCTGACGCGGATAGACAGTATTTTGGTCGATAGTCGGGAAGGCCGATTTGTCCTGTCCGACGAAGTGGCCAATTATGCTAACTTGGGTGTCGGAACGGCTTTCTCCTTGGGTGTGCGTCCTAATTATGCCGATCCTTTGGAAATTTATGCTCCCAAGAGGAATGAGAAAGTCAATCTCTCTAACCCTGTTGCTTCCCTGAATTTGGAATATGCTTTTGTAGGTGGTGTATATGCCACTAACCAGCAGATGTATGACGAAAACTTCATCCTGCTGCCTTTGTCGATGGTCCGCTCTTTGTTCAGTTATGAGAAGGAAGTTTCGGCGATAGAGTTGTCATTGGTTCCCGGTGCGGATATCCATTCGGTCAAAAGCCGTATAAAATCGCTTTTAGGTGATAATTTTTCGGTCAAGGACCGTTATGAACAGCAGGAAGCCTCTTTCCGGATGATGCAGGGGGAGAAGTGGATGATCTTCCTGATTCTGTGTTTTATTCTGATCCTGGCTCTGTTCAATGTGATCGGTTCGCTTTCCATGCTGATGATAGAAAAGAAAGAGGATGTCCGTACTTTACGGAATATGGGGGCGGACGACCGTCTGATCCGTCGTATTTTCCTCTTCGAAGGTTGGATGATTTCTGGGCTCGGCGCTTTGATCGGTATCGTTATAGGCTTGGTTCTTTGTCTGTTGCAACAGGAATTAGGTATTATCAAATTAGGCCAGGCAGCCGGTTCCTTTATTATCGATGCCTATCCGGTCCGTGTCGAAGCCGGTGATATCCTTATTGTCTTTATAACTGTCCTCACCATCGGCTTCCTTGCCGCTTGGTATCCCGTCCACTATCTGGGGAAGAAATGGCTCACCCGATAATTATTGGAAGATAAGATATTACAAAAAGATTACGGTTCGTTGCCCATTCATAAATAATATGTATATTTGTGGATGAACTAATAAAACAGTAACTATGAAAAAGGAAGGGTCAGATCTGAAAATCATGGAAGAGATGGAAAGAAAAAAGTTGCAGGACAGGTATATTCGCTTCGATTGGGCCATTAAGCGTCTGTTGCGGCAGAAGGCCAATTTCGATGTGCTCGACGGTTTCCTGACCGTCATGCTGAACGAAGAAATCAGGATCGTCGAAATCCTCGAAAGTGAAGGCAACCAGGAAAGCGCCGACGACAAGTTCAACCGCGTCGATATCAAAGCCTTGAACAGCAAAGGCGAAATCATCCTCGTCGAAATCCAGAACACACGCGAACTGCATTATTTGGAACGCATCCTCTACGGTGTCGCCAAAGCCATCACCGAACATATCTCGATTGGCGAAGGTTACGAGAAAATCAAGAAAGTCTACTCCATCAGCATCCTTTATTTTGATATCGGCATCGGTACAGACTATATCTATCACGGCCAAAATCATTTCGTCGGTGTACATACGGGGGACCATCTGCGTGTCAACACGCGTGAACGGGATGTGATCGTCTCGCATCTTCCCGCCGAAATCTTCCCCGAATATATCTTGGTCCGGGTAAATGAGTTCGACAAAGTGGCTCTCACCCCTTTGGACGAATGGATCGAATACTTGAAAGACGGCACGATCCGTCCCGACACGACTGCACCGGGTCTGAAGGAAGCCCGTGAAAAGTTGAAATACTACTCGATGTCCCCCCAGGAACGCCTTATCTATGACCGCCATATCGACGCTATCATGATCCAAAACGACGTGATCGGCACAGCCAAATTAGAAGGGAGAATAGAGGGAAAAGCAGAAGGAATCGCCGAAGGTGAGGCGAAAGGGAAAGCGGAAGGTCTTGCCGAGGGCATGCGTCAAGTCGCTTCGAAGATGAAAGATACAGGTGTAGATGTTGCTACCATAGTAAAGTGTACCGGCTTAAGCGAAGAAATAATTTTGTCTTTATAAGGGGGCTGTTCATCTCTCAATCTCTCATGATTTGTACGCAGAAGGCTCGGATATAAGAAAAACTGAACCAAATTGCCTTCACTCTTGTATGATATGATAATCAAAAGGTTTCAAGGGCGGGTGAAGCTGAAATGATTCATATCAGCCAATATGTGAACTTCAATGGTAAATTAAAAACAACCATCATATCATCATGTTTCTTGTGTGAGGATTGGTAACATAATATACAGGTATGACAGCTGTTTTCGTTATACCATGTAGAGATCGATTCGGTTTATATATTTAATGTACGCACGTACATTAATTTCAGATATGTAGGGCTTTGGAGTAGTTCCTCTATAAATACCAGAGTTTGTCTTGTAAATAAGCATTTTCGTACGGGATAACTTATCTTGTTGATAAGAAAGAATATAGAAAAGGAAAAAATATTAAGGAAAAGGATTGTCGGTTTAAAAGTTATGCGTATTTTTGCCAAGAGAAAATCGTACGCAATGGTATTTGATTATAAGATTTAGAAGACGTACGTGTTATTTGATTGATTTATTTACACTTTAGTATTAATATTAAATTATTTGATTATGAACAAAAAGTTTTCTACACTTTGTGCCGGTCTTGTGCTGGCAACTGTAGGAGCTAGTTCTGTTTCGGCTGTAGAGTTGAAAGCAGATGGTGCCTACAATGAAAAGTTGTATCAGATTGCGGCTGGAGCAACAGGAGATTCTGTTGTCTATATGACCAACCGGATTGATGGCAACGACTCTCTTTATGTAAAGGCTATCTCTGATGTTCCTGCAAATGAATTGGCAAACACTTTGTGGTGTGTGGCTGTTACTAAACCTGCTGTGCAAGGTCAGTCTTATACTTTTGACTTTTTGAATAAAGCAACAGGTAAAAAGTTAGCTGTTGACGTGAAAGATGTTTTGGCCTCTGGCTGGACTGCAACGACAGGTCTTCCTGTTGGTACAGAGATTGATGGATGGGCTTTTTCTATGAAAGCAGGCGAAGGTGAAGCTATAGAAGAAGGTATGCCTCTTTATTCTTATATTCCGGGTGAGAACAAAGTTGCTGCGTTAGCTTTTAATGCTAATGGGATCACTGCTAATCCGAATATTTCATCTATGAATGGTGCTGGACATATGACAGCGGTAGAAATGGATGCAAAAAGTGCTTCTAAACCACAAATGATTACTAATGGTTGGATTTTTACAGTCAAAGTACCACAGCGCCTTTCTTTGAATGCAAAAGCATTACATACAATTTTAGGCTCTCGTGACTCTGCTGCAATCAACTTGGATTTTTATAAAGTGATTGGTTCTAAAGAGCAGAAATTAGATCACAAAAAGATTCAAAATAATGTATTTGCACAGGATCTGGTTGCAGAAGATGGAACTAATGGTAGTGTCTATTTGATGAAAGCTGATAAGAGTGCCTATCTGCGTATAGATACAGCTTATCAGAATAAAGCAGGTGAAGATTTCTTGACATTTACTGATACTACAAAAGCTGTAACTTTCAATATTGATGAAGCTGCTGGTAGAACTGGTATTTATTCGTTCTTCTTTACTTATGCACCGGAAGGAGACAGCCTGTTTATTAAGATGGATACAGCTATCTATAGTGCAAATATAGGTAAAGGTCCATTTGATGTTTATAGATCAGGTGATGATAGCACTCATGTAGTTCTTCAGGATTTGATTCCTGGTCAGGAATGGGCTTTGACAGTAGGCAAAGATACAATCCGTACACGTATTGGTTTAGGTTTCGGAACATGTGAAGCTTCTGCTTCTAACAAGGTATCTGTGGCTAATGGTCTGTATACGATCAAAGATAAAACAACAGGTAAATATTTTGCTTATCCGTTGTATCAGAATGGTGCAAACAGATTATGGGTTGAATTTGATGAAGAATCTCAATTGGCTGCTCATATGCCTGCTTATCAGTGGATCATCCGTAAGACTCAGACTGTCGAATCTTTAGCTGAAACATCAAGTATTACAATTGAAAACCGTGAGTATCCGGGTAATACAATGACTGTTCAGTTGTATAAGGATGCAGAAGGTAAAATATTTGTCTCTAATGGCGAATTAGCAAATGCAGATCTGGAAATTGTTGAAATCGATAAGGAAACATATCCTGAAGCTTATAATGATCCTTATTTAGGATATTTCCATATGGATCCGGCTGCTATCGAATACAATGTAAATAAATATAAGTTCGAATATTATCATCCATATGCAACAGGTGAGAATGCTCGTTATTTATCTGTAGGTGGTGAAAAAGATACATTATTGTATGCTAAAGAATATAAAGCAGGTGCTAGCTCATTTGAATTGAGAGCTTCTGATAATGAATACAAGTATGGTGTTGTTGTTGGTACTGCTGCTACAGATCCATACAAGAAGATTGGTATTGTGCAGTTGAAGAGAACTCCGTATATCATTGCTCAAGGCGAAGCTGTAATGGATTCTATTACGAACCACAAATATGCAATGGCTAAGGGTGTTTTGGGTGCTGCTATAGATAGTTTCTATTTTAAAGAAAATAATCATTATGATGGTGATGACTTCTTTGCAATATTGAAGGCTGTTCAGACTAATTCTGCATTGGATTCTGTTAAACCTATGTATTCTAAAGCTGGTGTTTCTGATAATAATTCAACCTCTCCTGTTGGTGTTCAGAACTTAACAACAGAAGAAAGAACTTCTGCATTTGCAATTAGCTTGGATGATACACCTTTGTATCGTCGTTTCAACAATGCTAATATTAACGAAGTTGAAACAGGCGTTGACAGTTTGATCTTCTGGGAGAGATATCGTAACGAGTACTTGATGGATGAAACAAACGAGAATTTCTTACATGAAACAGTAGATTATCTTGGTATTTGGAGTAAGGATAAAGCTGATGGAAAATTGGCGTTTGTTGTTGACTCTGCTTGGATTGTACGTGGTCTTGGTAATGGCATTAAACCACAGTATTTAATTTCTGTAAATCGTAATGATTTTGCAGGTAAGGCTGGTGAAGCTTGTACAGAAGCTGGTCCTCACGTAGATATTGATGGTAATATTATAACTGATCCGTATCAGTGCGTTCATGCTCATAAGGCAATTCCTGCATTCCAGAGAGGTAAATATTTGGTAAGTTTTGCAGATTCTGTTGCTAAACTTGGTATTTCTTCTGAAGAGGCTCTTCCTTATTTGGATGATGATCATGCTTATACTCGTGTCGGTTTTGTTGAAGCAATCAGAAGAGGCGATAGTTTGTATGTCTTACCGGATGCTTACAAATCATTGAAAAATGAAGAAATTAATTTTGAACTTCTTGAAAAAGAAAATGCAGAATTGGTTAAGAAAAACAGTAAATATCCGTGCCCATTCATTATTAATTTGAAAGGTGATGCTCATAAAAATGTAACTTGGTCATTCCGTTATGTATACCCTGATAAAGCATTGGAAGTAACAGAAGAAGGTAAAGATAATTCTTTCTTGATCGAATCTATGGCTTATCCTGAATTAAATGGTGAATATAATGCTGCTGGTCAAAAATTGGCAATTGCTCCTAATGTTGCTGCATGGTTGAAGAACCAGAACGGTTGCTTGGTATTGACAAATGAAAAGTCAACATTTGCAAATGCTGTCACTGGTGGTGACCCTGCATTGAGATTCAATATTGACCGTAAGGGTGCTGATGATGAATATGCAACAGACAACGAAGAAATCGCAACATCTGAAGTAGCTGTAATCGCTCAGGAAGGTGCTGTAAGAATCGCTAATGCTGCCGGTAAGAAAGTAGTTGTAACTAACATCTTAGGTCAGACAGTAGCTAACACAGTTATCACTTCAAGCGACGCTACAATCGCTGCTCCTCAGGGTGTAGTTGTAGTTGCTGTTGAAGGCGAAGAAGCTGTTAAAGCTATCGTTAAATAATTCGATGCATTTATTAATTAAATAAATCGACTGCTCCTCTTTTCGTGAGAAAAGAGGGCAGAAAACAAATAAGCCTTTCCGGTAGAAATATCGGAGAGGCTTTTTGTGCATATATATGAATGTACAGATTAGGGGGATTTGGAGAATCGGGACTACTTATCCTCTGGAGAATACGATATTTGAAAACAATCCTGTATAATCGTCCAAATACACGATTCTGACAGGGTTTAGGGCCGCCATAATATAAGTATTTTTCTGACCTGTTGAAAACTTTTTGTTACTTTTCTCTTATATTTCTTGGCGGTTAAATTAGGAAATGTGTACTTTTACCCTCCAATAGGGTGATGTGTGTGCTAATCAACCAACTACAGGCCCTTATTTTAAGGAAAAGTTTAACATGAAGTAGCGAAGAAATGGAAGAAAAAGAAGTCTGTTATCATGTGCCGGTAATGCTTCATGAAAGTTTGGAGGGACTGGGCATTCAACCTTCCGGTGTGTATGTTGATGTCACCTTTGGAGGTGGAGGACATTCACGTGAAATCTTGAACCGGCTGGATAACGAAGGGACACTTTATGGATTTGATCAGGATGCCGATGCTGAGAAAAACATTCCGGCGGATTCCCGTTTTGTATTTGTCCGCAGTAATTTTCGTTATTTATATAACTTCATGCGCTATCATGGTGTTGCTGGTGAGGTAGATGGACTGTTGGCAGATTTGGGCGTTTCTTCCCATCATTTTGATGACAAGGATCGCGGGTTTTCTTTCCGTTTCGACGGGGCGTTGGATATGAGAATGAATACCCGGGCAGGACAAACTGCTGCGGATATTGTTAATACATATACGGAAGAGCAGTTAGCCGACTTGTTTTATCTTTACGGAGAATTGAAAGTGGCACGCAAACTGGCATCCGTGTTGGTACGTAGCCGCGAAATAAAGAAGATAGAAACGATCGCCGACTTTTTGGAAGTGATAAAGCCTTTTACGGGAAAAGATAAGGAAAAGAAATTCCTGGCTCAGGTATTTCAGGCCTTGCGTATCGAGGTGAATGATGAAATGCGTGCTTTGCGCGAGATGTTGCAACAAACGCTGCAAGTGTTGAAGCCCGGTGGTCGTCTGGTTGTTATCACTTACCATTCTTTAGAAGACCGGTTGGTGAAGAATTTCCTGAAGACGGGTAACTTTGAAGGGAAGGCGGAGCAGGACTTTTTTGGGAATATCAAATCTCCGTTCCGTCTGGTAAACAATAAGGTGATTGTTCCGTCGGGCGAGGAGATCGAACGGAATCCCCGCTCCCGGAGTGCAAAATTAAGAATTGCGGAGTTGAATAATGAACATAAAGTCTAATAACTTTCAACTTTCAACTTTCAACTAAAAAGTATGGCTGTGGACACGAAACAGAAGAAAAAGAAGAAGGAGAATCGTTTCTCTTTTTTGTATATATTGGGCGGTGGGATCTTGAAAGAAGATTTCATCGTCAAACATACGAAGATGATTGTTCTTGTCGTTATGCTGATATTTATTTTTATCGGTAACCGATATGTCTGTATGCAACGGCTACGTGAGATCGATCGTCTGCAACAACAATTGCGCGATGTACGATTCGAGGCGTTGTCCATTTCTTCGGAATTGACGGGCAACAGCCGCCAATCGCAGATTGAACTATTAATAGAAGAACAGGGTATAGAATTGGAAGCGGCGAAGAATCCGCCGTATGAATTGTATAGGTAAAGATGGCTGAAGATATCGAACCAAAAGAATTTGCTCCTAAGAGTAACCGGATTATATTCTGTTACTTCTTCATCGTGTTCCTGCTCGTATGTGTAGCAGGTAGCGTGTTGATACGAGCTTCTCAAACCGCTTTTGTCGAGAGAGACTATTGGTTGCATCTTGATTCGATACAAAAACGGCCGGACCGTTTGGTCTATCCCAGCCGGGGAAACATCTTTTCTGCTGATGGCAAGCTGATGGCGACCAGTGTTCCTTGCTATTACCTTTACATAGATTTCGCAGCCGATTGCTATTCAAATAAGACAAAGAAATGGAGCAGTTTGGATACATTCTTGTATAGTAAACACAACGGGGTCGACTCGCTTTCTGTCTACCTCTCCCGTAAGTTGAAAGACCGTACACCGGCCGGTTATAAGAAATATCTGTTAAGTGGTTTGAATGCGAAAAAAAAGAGCCGCCAGTTCCCGATTTGCCGGGATAAGGTGTCCTATTCGGATTTGAAGGAAATCAAGAAATTCCCTTTCCTCCGGTTAGGAGTGTTCAAGAGTGGTTTCTATACACGGGAAATGGTTGAACGCCAAAAGCCGTTTGGCACATTGGCCTCCCGTACGATCGGCGACACGTTCCGTGATATCGATCCTAAAACGGGACTGACCAAGGGAAAGAATGGGCTGGAATTGCAATACGATACTTTGCTTCACGGTGTAGCCGGCTTGAATTCCGTGCGACGTCTCGGTGGAGGGTGGACGAATGTCGTGGAAGTGGAACCGGTGGAAGGAATGGATATCCGTACGACAATCGACATCAATATCCAGGATATAGCAGAGAAGTCGTTGCTCGACATGTTGAAAAAGATCGATGCTGCATCGGGTACGGCTGTCGTAATGGAAGTTGCGACAGGTGAGGTGAAGGCGATTACCAACATGGGACGTATCCGTGAAGGCGTCTACGGCGAGGATACCAACCATGCCGTAGCGGATGAAACGGAACCCGGTTCGACCTTTAAGGTCGCATCTATTATGGTTGCGCTTGAAGACGGTGTCTGCCAGCCCGGCGATACGGTCGATGTTGGCAACGGTATCTATATGTATAAAGGGGCCCGTATGACGGACCATAATAATAATAAAGGCGGTTACGGTCGTATCTCGGTGGAACAGGCTATTTGGTATTCGTCTAATATCGGGGTTGCCAAGACGATCCTGAAAGGATACGAAAAGAATCCGACTAAGTTTGTGGAAGGACTTTACCGCATTGGTTTGAACGAAGACCTGCGTCTGGAAATTCCCGGGGCCGGTCGTGCTAAAATCCGCCGACCGGACGACACGGTACGTTACTGGTCGAAGACAGCTTTACCATGGATGTCTTTCGGATATGAGACTCAGATTCCGCCGATCTATACGCTTGCTTTCTATAATGCGATTGCCAATAACGGGAAGATGGTGCGTCCGATCTTTACGAAAGAAATCTTGCACAACGGCAAGACCGTGCAGAGCTTCTCTACCGAAGTGGTGCGGGAATCCATCTGCTCGGAACGTACGCTCAATATGATAAAGGATATGTTGTTAGGAGTCGTGGAGAAAGGTACCGGTAAGGCTGTCCATTCCGACTTTGTCCGTATTGCCGGCAAGACCGGTACGGCTCAGATCGCTTCGGGAGGTGTCTACCGGCAGGCAGGACACCAGGTTGCCTTCTGCGGCTATTTCCCTGCCGACGAACCGAAATATTCCTGTATTGTCGTGATCCGTCAGCCGCGCAACGGCTATCCTTCGGGTGGTACGATGTCTGGTGGTGTAGTGAAGGCGATAGCCGAGAAGGTATATGCCAGCCATATGTCTTTTGATATCCGCGACATGGAGAAGGACTCACTGGCTGTAATGTTGCCGCAACCGAAAGCAGGTGAACGGGATGCGTTGGAATATGTTTTGAACAAACTCGATATAGAGGCCGATAACGATAGTATCGAAACCAAATGGGTGACGGCTAAGCGTGAAGACGGCAGGGAAGATGTGAAACTGAAAGATATCCCTATCCGCGAAGGATTGGTGCCGAACGTAGTCGGCATGGGAGCGAAAGATGCCGTTTATCTGCTGGAAAGTGTCGGATTACAAGCGTCGTTGAATGGTATGGGGCGTGTATCTTCTCAATCCATATCTCCCGGTTCGCGAGTTTCGAAAGGACAAACCGTTTCATTAACATTAAAATAGGCTATGGAACTAAAAGAACTTATTCATCCGTTGGAAGTGCTTGAGGTTGTCGGAAACGCCGACGTGGAGATCTCAGGCATCCAGTCTGATTCCCGTAAAGTGGAAAAAGGCTTTTTGTTTGTAGCGGTTCGGGGTACTGCCGTAGACGGTCATGCTTATATCCAAAGTGCGATCGAAAAAGGTGCTGCCGCAATCGTCTGCGAGGAAATCCCTGTCCTTCCGGATGAAAATATGCAGGTATCCGAAAGTAAACCGGTTTTCATCCGGGTGAAAGATTCGGCGGATGCTTTAGGTAAATCGCTTTCCGCCTGGTATGAGAATCCTTCGGACAACCTGATACTGGTGGGAGTGACCGGAACAAACGGAAAGACAACGATTGCGACGCTCCTGTACGAGATGTTCCGGAAGATGGGGCATAAAGTGGGGCTGCTCTCTACCGTCTGCAACTATATCGATGGCGAGGCGATTCCGACCGACCATACGACGCCTGACCCTGTCACTCTCCATAACCTGATGGCCCGGATGGTGGATGCCGGTTGCGAGTATGCCTTTATGGAGGTTAGTTCGCATTCGATCGACCAGAAGCGTATCAGTGGTCTGTCCTTCAACGGGGGCATCTTTACCAATCTGACGCGTGATCACCTGGATTATCATAAGACAGTCGAGAATTACTTGAAAGCCAAGAAGAAATTCTTCGATGATCTGCCTGCTTCGGCTTTCGCACTTACGAATGCGGATGATAAATCCGGCCTTGTCATGCTACAGAATACGGCTGCTAAGAAGCTGACTTATTCGCTGCGTACGTTGGCAGATTTCAAAGGAAAGATCTTGGAATCCCATTTCGAAGGAACCGAAATGCTGGTTAACGGTCGTGAGGTGATGACACGTTTTGTCGGTCGTTTCAATGCCTATAACTTGTTGGCAGTGTATGGGGCGGCTGTCTCGTTGGGCAAGGACCCGGAAGAAGTGTTGGTCGTGTTGAGCGATCTGCATTCGGTTTCCGGTCGTTTCCAGACGATCCAGTCTCCGTTGGGATATACGGCAATCGTGGATTATGCCCATACGCCTGATGCATTGACGAACGTGTTGAGCGGCATTCATGAGGTGCTGGACGGCAACGGCCGTGTGATCACAGTCGTAGGTTGTGGCGGCAACCGCGACAAAGGAAAGCGCCCGATCATGGCGAAGGAAGCGGCCAAGTTGAGCGACCAGCTGATCCTGACCTCCGACAATCCCCGTTTCGAGGAACCGGATGAGATCATTAAAGATATGGTGGCCGGCCTGAATGCAGCCGATATGGAGCGTACACTCTGTATTACAGATCGTGCGCAGGCGATCAAAACGGCCACTATGCTGGCTAGGAAAGGCGACGTGATCTTGGTTGCCGGCAAAGGCCATGAAGATTACCAGGAAGTAAAAGGCGTAAAGCACCATTTTGACGACCGGGAACAGTTAAAAGAAATATTTAAGAGGTGAAAGGTGAAAGGTGAAAGGTGAAAGTTAAATGCTGCTGAACATAACTTTCAATTTTCAACTCTCGACTTTCAACTGAAAAACGGAGTTTTTTATGTTGTATTATTTGTTTAATTATTTGGATCAGCTCGATTTCCCGGGTGCCGGTATGTTCAAGTATGTATCATTCCGTTCCGCTTTGGCATTGATCCTGTCATTGTTCATCTCGACGGCTATCGGACGTCGTATCATCGACAAGCTGCAACTATTGCAGATCGGCGAGACGGTGCGTAACCTCGGTTTGGAAGGACAGATGAGTAAGAAAGGGACGCCGACGATGGGAGGTATCATCATTATCATTGCGATCGTGGTGCCGACCTTGCTCTGTGCGAAGCTGACCAATATTTATGTGATCCTGATGCTGGTGACGACCATCTGGTTAGGGGCATTGGGATTTGCCGACGACTATATCAAAGTGTTCCGGAAGAACAAGGAAGGGATGCATGGCAAGTTCAAGATTATCGGACAGATCGGTCTGGGGCTGATCGTCGGTCTGGTACTTTTTATGAGTCCGGATGTGGTGATCAAGGAGAATATGGAAGTGCGGCATGACAATGTGATCGAGGAAGTACGCTTCCATACGGTTGAAAAGAAGTCGACCAAGACGACGATCCCGTTTGTGAAGAACAACAATTTCGATTACGCCCAGTTGGTTAATTGGGCAGGCGAATATAAAGAGGAAGCTGCCTGGCTGGTCTTCGTCCTGATGGTGATCTTCGTGGTAACGGCCGTATCGAACGGAGCGAACCTGACAGACGGCCTGGACGGACTTGCGGCGGGAAGCTCGGCGATTATCGGGGTGGCGCTCGGGATCCTTGCATATATGTCGTCGCACTTCGAGTTTGCTTCCTTCCTGAATATCATGTTCATTCCGGGAGCGGAAGAACTGGTGGTATTTGCGGCTGCCTTTATCGGGGCGACAGTCGGATTCTTGTGGTACAACGCTTATCCGGCACAAGTGTTTATGGGAGATACGGGTAGCTTGACGCTGGGCGGTATCATCGCCGTATTCGCAATCATTATCCGGAAGGAATTGTTGATCCCGATCCTGTGTGGCATCTTTCTGGTAGAGAATCTCTCCGTTCTTATGCAGACGTTCTATTTCAAATATACGAAGAAGAAATACGGTGAAGGGCGACGCATCTTCAAGATGGCTCCTCTCCATCATCATTTCCAGAAACCCGGTAATGCGGGAATACAGGCTTTGATACAGAAACCGTTTAACGTGGTGCCCGAATCTAAGATCGTGGTCCGCTTTTGGCTGATCGGTATCATCCTGGCAGTTGTTACGATTGTGACGTTAAAGATGAGATAAAGTGATTTATGATTTATAATTTATGATTTATTATCGACGCATAAATCATAAATTATAAATCATAAATGAATAAAGAAATCATAAATCAAATGAAGAAAAGGATTGTTATCTTAGGGGGTGGTGAAAGTGGCGCAGGTGCCGCTGTGCTGGCGAAGGCGAAAGGACTCGATGTGTTCGTTTCCGATTTTTCGTCTATCAAACCCAAATATAAGGATATGCTGGATGCTCACGAAATCCGTTGGGAAGAGGGCCGGCATACCGAAGCCGACATCCTGAATGCCGACGAAATTATCAAGAGCCCGGGTATCCCCGACAAGGCTCCCATTATAAAGAAACTGAAGGAGAAGGGTACGCCTATCATCTCCGAAATAGAATTTGCCGGACGGTATACGGACGCCAAGATGATCTGTATCACCGGGAGTAACGGCAAGACGACGACGACCATGCTGACCTACCACATCCTCCGACAGGCGGGAGTGGACGTGGGGCTTGCCGGAAATGTCGGGAACAGCCTCGCCCTTCAGGTGGCCGAAGATCCTCACGCCGTTTACGTGATCGAACTGAGTAGTTTCCAGCTCGACAACATGTATGACTTTAAGGCGGACATCGCCATCTTATTGAATATAACGCCCGATCATCTGGATCGTTATAACTACGAGATGCAGAACTATGTGGATGCTAAATTCCGCATCCTCCAGAATCAGACGGCCGAAGATGCTTTCATATTCTGGAACGACGATCCTATTATTGCCCGCGAAATTGCCAAACGGCATCTCGAGGCAACTCTCTACCCGTTCGCCGAAACTCACGAAGCTGGCGTAAAGGGCTATACGGAAGATAAAAAGATAAGAATTGAAACCTCAAACGGAACGTTTACAATGGAACAAGATTTATTAGCATTATCGGGAACGCATAATCTGTATAATTCGCTGGCTTCTGGTATCGCATCCAAACTGGTGGATATCCATGATGAAAATCTGCGAGCTTCGCTGAGCGACTTTACCGGGGTGGAGCACCGCCTTGAGAAAGTGGCACGTGTGCGCGGAGTCGATTATATCAACGACTCGAAAGCTACGAATGTAAACTCCTGCTGGTACGCCTTGCAGAGCATGACCACTCCGCTGGTCCTGATACTCGGCGGAACGGATAAGGGAAATGATTACTCCGAAATAGAAGAGCTGGTGAAGAAAAAGGTGCACGCCCTGATATTTCTCGGTGTGGACAATACTAAGCTGCACGCTTTCTTCGACGGGAAGGTGCCCGTTATCGAAGATGCCCGTTCGATGGAAGAAGCGGTGTCGAAAGCGTATAAACTGGCTGAAAAGGGAGATACCGTCTTGTTGTCACCTTGCTGTGCCAGCTTCGACCTCTTCAAAAGCTATGAGGATCGAGGCGACCAGTTCAAAGCCTGTGTGCGTAACCTGTAAAGAAAAACGGAGAGATGAATTTAGCAAGTAAATTGTTCAAAGGCGACCTGGTGATCTGGATCATCTTCATGTTCCTTTGCCTGATTTCGGCAATAGAGGTGTTTAGCGCGAGTAGCACGCTTGCCTACAAGAGCGCGACGCATTGGGAGCCGATTGCAGATCATGCCACCTTCCTCTTGGGAGGATGTGTGCTCGTCTTGCTCTTGCACAATATCCATTGCCGCTGGTATGCCTTGCTTGCCGGAGGGGCTGTGGTTTCAGCCATTCTGTTACTCCTTTTGTTGACGAGGATACCGGGATTGGTGGTGGTAATAAACGGCGAACCTCGTTGGATGAATATCGGCGTGACGTTTCAGCCGTCCGAGATCGCCAAGATCACATTGATGGTGTATACCGCTTTCATCTTGAGCAAACGCCACTGGTTTACGGATAAGCAGATGTTCTGGTGGATACAGGGAGCTGCCTTGGTGATCTGTGGCCTGATTTTCTTTACAAACGGCTCTACGGCGATCCTGCTCTTCTCCGTTATTCAGATGATGGCATTCTTCGGGCAGATCTCATTGCTTCGTCTGTTGAAGTTTTGGGGGAGCTTGTTGCTTATACTGATCTTTGCGGTGTCGCTCCTCTATTTTGCTCCGGAGCCGGTGATGAAGCGGATGCCTGAGCGTGTACATACTTGGAGGGCGCGTATTGAACGCTTCGTCGACGGTACGCCTCCCGTTAAGATAGAGTCGGGCAAGGCTGTCCATATTGACGGAGATGACTACCAAGTGGTGCATGGCAAGATCGCCATTGCGCGTGGTGGTCTTTGGGGCAAGTTTCCCGGACACGGCCAGCAGCGTGACTTCCTGCCACAGGCATATTCCGACTTTATCTATGCTATTATTATAGAAGAGATGGGAATGGTTTTTGGGGGAGCTTTCGTCCTCTTCCTTTATATCGCCCTGCTTGTCAGGGTGGGGATGATCGCCCGGAAATGCGACAAACTATTCCCCAAGTTCCTTGTTTTGGGATGTGGCTTGATGCTTGTTGTCCAAGCATTGACCAATATGGCAGTCGCGGTCGATCTCATACCGGTGACGGGGCAGCCGTTGCCGTTGGTCAGCCGTGGCGGAACGTCGACCGTCATCTCTTGTGCCTATATCGGGATTATCCTTAGTGTGAGCCGCTTCGGAGCCAATATGGGAAATGAAGAGGAGGAAGAGGAACTGGCGGCGGATGAAAATCCCGTAGGCATCGAACCGGATACGGATGGGCATCCGATTGAAAGCGGACTGGCATCCGTTGAAAACGGAGTCGAAACCGTAGACAGTGACATAAACCCGCTCGAAGCCGTAGCCGAGCTGAAAGAAGAAACAACAACAGAAAAGAATATATGAAACAGTACCGAATCATCATAAGCGGCGGTGGAACCGGAGGACATATCTTCCCGGCTATCTCTATCGCCAATACCTTCAGGAAACGTTTTCCGGAGGCGGAAATACTGTTTGTGGGAGCTGATGACCGGATGGAAATGGAGAAAGTGCCTGCCGCCGGTTATCGTATCGTGGGATTGCCGGTAAGCGGCTTCGACCGTGCCCACCTGGCTAATAACATCCGTGTCGTAGGCCGTCTGCTCAAAAGCCTCCGGCTTGCCAAAAAGACGATACGCGAGTTCAAACCCGATATTGCCGTAGGCGTAGGCGGTTATGCCAGCGGACCGACGCTTTGGATGGCCGCTTCTTTAGGAATCCCTACCTTGATACAGGAGCAGAATTCCTATGCGGGTGTCACGAATAAGCTTCTGGCAAAGAAAGCCAGCAAAATATGCGTTGCCTACGAAGGCATGGAGAAGTTCTTTCCGGCCGACCGCATCGTCGTGACCGGCAACCCGGTCCGCCAGGATTTGGAAGAGGCGTTGGGCAAACGTGAGGAAGCCTTGAAGTTCTTCGGCCTTTCACCGGATAAGAAGACGATCCTGGTGGTGGGCGGCAGCTTGGGAGCCCGGACGATCAACCGCAGTATACAGGGCGATTTAGACAAGCTCTTCGCTTCGGATGTCGACGTACAAGTGATCTGGCAAACCGGACGCTACTATCATGAAGAGGCTTTAAAGCATCTGAAGGCTTACAGGGGAATGCCGGTCTGGTGTTCGGATTTTATCACGCGCATGGACTATGCATACGCGGCCGCCGATCTGATTATCTCTCGTGCGGGAGCCAGCTCTATCTCCGAACTTTGCCTGTTGAAGAAACCGGTGATCTTGGTCCCTTCTCCCAATGTGGCAGAAGATCATCAGACGAAGAATGCCTTGGCTTTAGCGGGTAAAGATGCTGCTATCATGGTGGCCGACAAAGATGCCGAACAGCAATTGGTCCCGAAAGCCCTCGAAATCATCCACGACGATGAACGCCTCCGTACCTTGAGCCGCAACATCGCGACACTGGCCCACCATGAGAGCGCGGAACGCATCGTGGACGAGATCGTCAGGATCATCGAATAGGCCTTGTCCCCGCGTCAAGCGCGGGAACAGGCTATGACCTTTCGTTGGAAAACCTATGGTCTTTTTTCAAGAAAGCTATAGCCTTTTGCCGCAAAAGCTATAGTCTTTTCCGAAGAAGATGCCGGTCTTTTATAGCAAATACGATAGGAAGATAGTATCTTTGTAATAAAGAATAGTAACGAATAAGAAAATATGGATATAAACAATATAACGGCTGTCTATTTTGTTGGAGCCGGCGGGATCGGGATGAGTGCCTTGATACGCTATTTCCTTTCGAAGGGAAAGAAGGTGGCCGGCTACGACAAGACCCCTTCCGGTCTGACGGAACAGTTGAACTATGAAGGAGCCGTCATTCATTATGAAGACAATGTGGACCTGATCCCCGACGACTTTACCGATCCGGCAAAGACGCTAGTCGTCTATACCCCTGCCGTCCCAGAAGACCATTCGGAGCTCTGCTATTTCCGGGGGAATGGTTTCGAGGTGATGAAGCGTGCCCGTGTATTGGGTGAGATTACCGACTGTAGCCGGGGACTGTGTGTGGCCGGTACGCATGGCAAGACAACGACGTCCTCGATGGTCGCCCACCTGCTGAAGCAGTCTCATGTGGATTGTAATGCCTTTTTAGGTGGTATCCTGAAGAACTATAACAGCAACCTGATGCTTTCCGCAGAGAGTGATTTGACTGTGATAGAAGCGGACGAGTTCGACCGTTCCTTCCACTGGTTGAAGCCCTATATGGCTGTTATTACGTCGGCCGATCCCGATCACCTGGATATCTACGGGACTCCGGAAGCCTACCGTGAAAGTTTCGAACATTTCACTTCGCTGATCCGCCCGGACGGTTGCCTGCTCATGAAACAGGGTATCAATGTCACTCCTCGTCTGCAAGAAGGCGTGAAGTTTTATACTTATACCGGCGCTCTCGACACAAAAGAACTTTCAACTTTCAACTCTCAACTCTCAACTTTCTACGCCGAGAACGTCCGTATCGGAGGAGGTGAGATTTTCTTTGATTTTGTCGGCCCCGATGTCCGTATCCCCGATATACAGTTGGGTGTGCCCGTGAAAGTAAATGTCGAGAACGGAGTCGCCGCTATCGCCCTTGCCTGGCTGAACGGTGTGACGCCGGAGGAGATCAAGCACGGTATGGCGACCTTTGCCGGTCCGCGTCGCCGCTTCGACTTTCATCTCAAGAAAGAAAATATTGTTTTGATCGACGACTACGCCCATCATCCTGCCGAGTTGAAGGCAAGTATCCTTTCTGTGAAGGAACTGTATGCCGGGCGCAAGGTGACCGGTATTTTTCAGCCGCACCTCTACACCCGTACGCGTGACTTTGCCGCCGACTTTGCCGCCAGCCTCTCGCTTCTGGATGAACTGATATTGTTGGATATCTACCCGGCACGTGAGGAACCGATACCGGGTGTCACTTCACAGATCATCTTCGATGCCGTAACTATCGCCGACAAGCGGTTGATCCGTAAGGAGGAACTGTTGGAGGTGGTAGCTGCAGAAGCCGGAAAGCTCGAAGTCGTCCTGATGGTCGGAGCCGGTAATATTGAACTGCTGGTAGACCCGGTAAAACAAATATTGGATAAAAAAGAATAAATCGTGATCCGTACCGTATCCATAATCGTTGCAACACTGTTGTTCTGTTACATTGTGTTTGTCTCCTTCTTCTTTCGGGAAAGCAGGCAGAAGGAATTGTGCCGTGACCTCCAGGTAGTGGTGGTGGACAGTCTCGACAAGCATTTTGTGAGCGAGAGCGATCTGGTGCATATCCTCAAGAAGGCTGACTTGAACCCGATCGAGAAACCGATGGATGAGGTCAACACCGACCGGATTGAAAACGAACTGCTGAAAAATGAAATGATTGCCCGCGTGGAAGCCTACAAGACTCCTTCCGGCATGATTAAATTGGAAGTGGAGCAAAAAATCCCTATCTTGCGTGTGATAAGTCCGAGAGGCAACTATTATGTGGATAATTTGGGAAGCACGATGCCTGTCAGCCGCCGTTATGTGGCGCACGTTCCGGTGGTGAGCGGATATGTGGAAAAAGAGCTGGCGGTAACCGACTTATACAAATTTGCATTATTTTTGCAGGAGAATGATTTCTGGAATAATCAGATAGAACAGATTTACGTTCATCCTGATAACGAGGTGGAACTGATCCCGCGGGTCGGTAACCACCGTATCGTGCTGGGCTCCTTTGTTGATTTCGAGGAAAAACTGGACAATCTCCGGCTCTTCTACGAGAAAGCGATCCCGAAGGTGGGATGGGAGAAGTACAGCATTATCAGTTTAAAATATAAGGATCAGATTGTTTGTACTAAAAGATAGAGAATATGGCATACACAGACTTTATAGCAGCCATCGACCTTGGCTCTTCTCACATGGTCGGTATGGTAGGTACGAAAGGCCCTGCGGGGACTCTTTCCATTATTGCCTACGAAGTGGAAAACTCCGATACCTGTATACGAAGAGGATGTGTATATAATATAAAAGATGCGGCCGGCAAGATTGTGCGGTTAATCCGCAAACTGGAAAACAAGTTGGGCGGTTCCCGTATCGGTAAGGTTTATATCGGGGTGGGAGGCCAGTCGCTGCGTTCGATCAACCATGCAGTGTCGAGAGTGCTCGGTAGCGGTACGGTGACCGAAGAGGTACTGAAGGAACTGGATCAGGAATGCCGGCAGTATCGTCCCGATATGCTGGACGTGCTGGATATCGCTGCTCCCGTTTATTATCTCGACAACCAGCCGGAAACTCATCCGGTAGGTCTGGGTTGTTCGCGTATTGAAGCCCGCTATAAGTTACTCGTCGGCCGTCCGTCTCTCCGTCATGCCGTAACCACGAATATGTCGGAGCAGATCAAACTCGATGTGGCAGGTGCCGTTGTCGCGCCGTTGGCGTTGGCGGACCTGATCCTGACGGAGCAGGAGAAGCTGAAAGGGTGTGCGCTGATTGACTTCGGTGCAGGTGTTACCTCTGTCACGATGTACAAGGACGGCAGTCTGGCCGGTCTGTACGTTATCCCGTTGGGCAGCCATCTGATCACCCGCGACCTGACGTCCTTAGGCATGCCGGAAAAGGAAGCGGAGCGTGTCAAGCGCACGTACGGCAATGCTATCTGGGAAAAAGACAACGAACAGCAGATGGTCACGGTAGACCTGGCTGACGGACAGCATTCGAGCGAGATCAAACTCTCGGATATCAATATGGTGGTGGAAGCCCGCAGCCGTGAGATCATCGAAAACATATATGCTCGCCTGGAAGATACGGGAGTAGCGAAAGAACCCGGTTACAGCATCGTGATTGCCGGTAACGGGGCCGCGCTGAAGAATATGCGCGAAGCCCTCAGCGAACGTTTCAAGATGGATGTCCGTTATGCATCTGTCCGCAAAGACTTGATTGCCGACGGCGAGATGATAGCCAACAATCCCGAATATACGACCGCAGTCGCCCTGTTGCTGAAAGGCACGGAAAACTGCGCTCTTTATACCGCTCCCGAACCGGAGAAGCCGAAAGTGGTGGAACCGAAGATCGAGCCGAAAGAAGAATCCGTAATCGCTGAAGTAGAAGAAAAGCAGGAAGAAGTACCTGTCGAACAGCAGGTGGCGGCTTCGGCTACGACGACTAAGAACCGCAATTCAGGGACAAAGAAAGAGGAAGAGAAGAAAAAAGGCAAGAGTTGGGGAATCTTCGACCTCTTCGATAAGGCTGTGGATAAGATGGGAGAAGGTATTGACAAAGCCTTGAAAGATGAGCAATAATCGGTAACAATAAAAGACAGACGACAATGGACGATAATACATACGATTTTGATTTGGCAAAAGCGCCTCAGACAATCATCAAGGTGATCGGTGTCGGTGGCGGTGGTGGTAATGCGGTCAGCAATATGTATCGCGAAGGTATCCGGGATGTATCTTTCGTATTGTGCAATACCGATAACCAGGCGTTGCAGAAGTCGGAAGTACCCAATAAATTACTGATCGGGCAGAATACGACGCATGGACTTGGTTCGGGGAATGTCCCGGAAGTTGGAGAAAAAGCCGCCTTGGAAAGTAAAGAAGACATCAGCCGGATGTTGGATGACGGTACTCGTATGGCCTTTGTTACTGCCGGAATGGGAGGTGGTACGGGAACTGGAGCCGGACCGGTAGTCGCTAAGATCTCTAAAGATATGGGGATTCTGACTGTCGGTATTGTTACGATACCTTTCGTCTTTGAAGGACGGCCGAAAATCGTGAAAGCGCTTCGTGGTGTCAGAAATATGGCGCAGAATGTCGATTCGCTTTTAGTGATAAACAATGAGCGGTTGAGGAATTTTGCCGATATGCCGGTTCCACAGGCGAATCGTAAAGCGGATGAAACATTGACAATCGCGGCCAAGAGTATAGCCGAAATCGTGACGACCGATTTGGAACAGAATGTCGACTTTGCTGATGTCGACACAACGATGCGTAACAGTGGAGTAGCTTTGATCAGTATCGGTTTCGGAGAAGGAGAAGGCCGTTTGCGACAAGCGATAACGGAAGCTTTGGAGAGTACGTTGGTCAACGATGTGAACAATATTTTCAATGCTAAGCGAGTAGCGTTTGTCATTTATTATAGTCATGAAGACGAACTTCGTATCAGTGAAATGGACGATATACATGATTTCATGTCGCAATTCAAGACTGAATACGAGGTGAAGTGGGGACATGGTTATGATGATAGTTTGGGTCATAAGATCAAGATTACGATCTTGGTGACCGGTTTCGGATTGGAAGATATCCTGACCAAGACGGAGCAGCAGGAACTTGTCACAGAAGAACAACTGCGCGAAATGGCAGAGAAGGAAGAAGCGGAAAGGAAAAGACGAGCCGAAGAAGATGCCTTGATGGGACGTTATTACGGTGAATATATCGACTCGCGTCCGAATGCCGAAATCGTTGTCTTTGCCGTCGACGAATTGGACGACGACGCCCTGATCTCTTTCATGGAAGATAAACCGGCCTATAAGCGGACTGCCAAAGACATACAGCAGATACGCCGGAAAGGAGAGGAACCGGTACGTACCCAAGGTATGTCGTTCACCTCTTCTACTGCTAACCAGGGCAAGAAGCCTAAGTCGGGCGGCACAGTTATTAGTTTTAGATGATGGATAATGACTAATTGATAATTAATAATGAAAAATTAATGATGAATAGTTGGAGATCTGAAGGTTTGATTATTCATTCTTAATTCTTTAATTTACAAAACTATGGATTTGTTCGAAAGAGTCAGCGAAGACATTAAAAACGCAATGAAGGCGCAAGATAAAATCGCCCTCGCCACATTGAGAAACGTGAAGAAGTTCTTTCTCGAAGCGAAGACCGCTCCGGGAGCCAACGATACATTGACCGATGCTGATGCATTGAAGATCATGCAGAAGCTCGTCAAACAGGGTAAAGATTCCGCCACTATCTATGTGCAGCAAGGACGTCAGGATTTGGCAGACGACGAGTTGGCACAGGTTGCCGTTATCGAAAAGTACCTGCCGAAACAGATGTCGGCTGAAGAACTGGAAGCCGAGTTGAAGGCGATCATCGCGCAGGTAGGCGCTGCTGGCCCGAAAGACATGGGTAAGGTGATGGGAGTCGCTTCCAAAGCATTGGCAGGGAAAGCTGAAGGACGTATGATCTCGGAAGTCGTTAAAAGACTTCTGAATTGAAACTTGAAAATGGAAAATTGAAAGATAAAGAAGAAACGCTTTACTTTTCAGTTTTCCATTTTCTTCCTCTTGTTGTCTCCTTATTAATCTAATTTTCAATTTTCAATTCTCAATTACCGGTATGATTACTTTTGTTTGTTGCCTTATTGCACTCATCGTAGGTTATTTCGTCTACGGTACATTCATTGAACGTATTTTCGGCATAGATGCCAAACGGCAGACTCCTGCCTACACACATCAGGACGGCGTGGATTATATCCCGATGCCTACCTGGAAAGTCTTTATGATCCAGTTTCTGAACATCGCCGGATTGGGACCGATCTTCGGTGCCATTATGGGGGCGAAGTTCGGAACCGCCTCTTTCCTGTGGATCGTGCTGGGTAGTATCTTTGCCGGTTCGGTACACGATTACCTGTCCGGGATGTTGTCCTTGCGCCATAACGGGGAGAGCTTACCTGAGATTATCGGCCGCTACCTGGGGGTGAACTTCAAACAGTTTATGCGCGGGTTTACGGTGATCCTGATGGTGCTGGTCGGCTCCGTGTTTGTGGCCGGACCTGCCGGGCTGCTGGCTAAGCTGACACCGGAACATCTGGATACCACTTTCTGGATCATTGTCGTGTTCCTCTATTATATCTTGGCGACCTTGTTGCCGGTCGATAAGATTATCGGGAAAATCTATCCTTTGTTTGCTGCCGCTCTGCTGTTTATGGCGATTGGTATCCTGGTGATGTTGTTTGTCAATCATCCGCCGTTGCCTGAGATCACGGATGGGATGCCGAACACTTATCCCGGTCATCTGCCTATCTTCCCGATCATGTTCGTCAGCATTGCCTGCGGTGCTATTTCCGGTTTCCACGCGACACAAAGTCCGTTGATGGCCCGTTGCATCAAGAATGAGAAGTACGGACGTCCTATATTCTTTGGTTCCATGATTACGGAAGGTATCGTTGCTTTGATCTGGGCGGCTGCCGCTACTTATTTCTATCATAACAACGGTATGGGTGAAAACAATGCCGCCGTTGTCGTCGACAGCATTACGAAAGAGTGGCTCGGTACGGTAGGCGGCGTGTTGGCTGTCTTAGGTGTGATCGCTGCTCCGATTACTTCCGGTGATACGGCGTTTCGTTCGGCCCGTCTGATCGTAGCGGATTTCTTGCACCTCGAGCAGCGCAGTATCTCCAAGCGGCTCATGATCTGTGTACCTTTATTCTTGGTGGCTATCGCTCTTTTGCTTTATAGTCAGAAAGACAAGGATGGCTTCGATATGATCTGGCGTTATTTTGCCTGGAGTAACCAGACGCTCGCGGTGTTTACTTTATGGGCGTTGACTGTCTATCTGGTAATATCGAAGAAGCCTTATATCGTTACACTGATCCCGGCCTTGTTTATGACAGCCGTCTGCTCGACATACATCTTTGTCGCTCCCGAAGGCTTAGGCATGGAAAACGGCATTTCACAAATTATCGGCTTTGCCATAACAATCGTTGTTTTAGCCTTCTTCCTGGTTTGGAAGAAGAAGAGCAGCAAGATATAATATGGAGGTTATACAAATGATCATCGTCCCGTAGGGACAGGGCTCTGCTCTGCCCTTTGAAATCCCGCAAGGCGGACGCTATTTTCATTGGGCGGAGTAGAACCCCGCCCCTACGGGACATCATTATTTTATTGCGCATCCATAAACCATTATTTCCCAGAAATCGAAGGAAAAATATCAGAACTGTAAACTGAGGCTTGGGGGAATCTCTTATCTTTATCCACAGAAACATATAAAAGGATAACCACCATGAAAAAACTGATAAGTTTAGTCTGCCTCTTTTGCCTGTTGGCCTTTTTGCCTTTGTCTGTTATGGGGGAACCCATTGACCGGGAAGCTGTTGTCAAGCGGCATCGTGTATGTACGACCGGGACACTCCTGAAAAGTCCGGCACAAGTAGGTAACGGCAAGTTTGCCTTCGGGATGGATATAACCGGATTGCAGACTTTTGTTCCTTTTAATACCCTGTCCGACTGGAGCTGGCACAGTTTTCCCCTCCCCGAAGGAATGAAAGCCGAAGATTACCGTCCGGTTGTCGTGGAGACGCATGGCAAAAAGATCGCCTACGAGCTCCGTAACCCCGACCAGCCTGAACTGTCCGAATGGCTGACCAAGAATCCCCACCGCTATAACCTGGGCCGTATCGGTTTCCGCCTGCTGCGCGAAGACGGTACGGAAGCGCAGGAAATCGATCTTGGCAACGCACGCCAGGAGATCGACCTGTGGACAGGTATCGTTTACAGCCGTTTCGAACTGAATCGCAAGGAGGTGAAGGTGCGCACGGTCTGCCATCCTGATAAAGATATGATCGGAGTCAGCATCGAGTCCGAACTGTTGAACGATGGTAATATGAGCATCTATCTTGACTTTCCTTATCCTGACGGACGCTATTTCAAGCATTACATAGGACGCTATGATACGATATCGGGCCATACCTCCACCTTCGAGAAGTTAGCTCCGAACTCGGTCCGTATCGCCCGTACGATGGATGATACTCACTACTATGCTACTCTTGACTGGACCGGCCCTGCTACTTTCAGCCGTGAATCTGAAAAAGCGCATAAGTTCCTCCTCCAGCCACAGCATACCTCCACTTTCTCTTTTACCTGCTGCTTCTCTCCTGAGCCGGTCATCAATGTGACTGAGTCGGTTGCCTCTATCGAACGGAAGAGTGCTGCCAGTTGGGAGAAATATTGGCGTTCGGGAGCCGCCGTCGATCTTTCCGGCAGCAAAGATCCCCGCTGGTTGGAATTGGAACGGCGTATTGTCCTCTCGCAGTACTTGATGCGTGCAAATGAAAGCGGACTGTTCCCTCCTCAGGAATCCGGTTTGGTGAACAACGGCTGGTTCGGCCGTTTCCACTTCGAGATGATTTGGTGGCATGGCGTGCACTACGGGTTGTGGAACCGGATGGAATGTTTTGATAACTATCTGAACGTCTATAAGGACTTTATGCCGAAGGCCCTCGAACGCGCCAAGAGCGAAGGCCGCAGTGGTGCACGTTGGCCGAAGTGCACCGGAAACTTCAACCGCGAATGGCCTGGCAGCGCCCATGCCTATCTGATCTGGCACGAACCCCATCCGATCTACTTCGCCGAGATGCAATACCGTCAGAAACCTGTTCCCGAAACATTGGAGAAATGGGAAGATATCGTGCTGAACACAGCCGATTATATGGCGGATTATCTTTTCTACGACAAAAAGACGAAACAATATGTCCTGGGCCCCCCTGTTGTTGTCGTTTCCGAGAATACGGACCCGTTGCAAACTATCAATCCGATTTTCGAGTTAGGCTATTTCCGTTACGGCTTGCGCACAGCGCTGGAATGGGCGGACCGTCTGGGCCTGTCGGAAAAAAGAACGAGGAAATGGAAGGAAGTACTTTCGAAGATGGCTCCCCTTCCCGTTGCCGACGGCGTCTATACCACCTACGAGGGCATTCCCGATATGTGGACAAAATATACCTACGAGCATCCGGCCCTGACCGGTGTCTACGGCATGTTGCCTGGTGACGGGGTAGACCAGCCGACTTTCAAGCGCACGTTGGAGAAAGTCAGCAAAGAATGGCAGTTCAACCGCATATGGGGCTGGGATTTCCCGATGTTGGCAATGGCTGCCGCCCGTACGGGACAGCCAGCGTTGGCAATCGATATGCTGATGCACCCTTCCGCCGGATTCCAGTTCGACGAACATGGCTTGGCGACAGGCGGTCCGTTTCCTTATTTTCCTTCCAACGGAGCGTTGCTGACGGCAGTCGCCATGATGTGCGGTGGTTGGGACGGTTCGGAGGGAGAGGCTCCCGGTTTCCCGAAAGACGGGAGCTGGACGGTTCGCTACGAAGGTTTTGTACCGATGCAGTGACAATCCGGCTATAACTCTTTTCGAAAACAACTGTCATACTATCATAGTTTGTTCTCAATCTATTATAAATCAATGAATATATAGAATGATTGATTGTATGACGGTTGTTTTTCTCACGATCATACTATCATAAAAACAAACACATTTTTCTTGAAATCATGTAGCTTATTTTCAAGTAACTACCTCTCTATTCCCTTGAACACCCGGATGTTGGTGCCTGTGACACCCGGATCTAAAGACCGTGCAGACGGGGATCAGAATCGAGCTTGAATGGGAGTATTGGTGAAAAGTCCTGCCTGCTTTGTGTTAAATTTGTCCATAGATTTGGGACCAATCTAAGGGTGACAGACAAACTATGATAGTAGATGATAGTTGCATGATAGTTGAATCTTATACTATCATTCTTCATCTGTATTGATATTCAATGGATGTATTCGAAATCATGATAGTATGACAGTAACTTTCGAAAACTTATATAATGAAAAGGCTCGCTTTCTGCCGGATTTGGACTGATCTGTGCAATTGGCTTCATTCTTGTGTTTATCCCTAATAATTACCGGGTGAACTGTTATTCCCGAATAACGAAAGCAGGTAGTAAGTTGAGACCGTGTAGTGAAGTGGAAGGAATTTTGATGTTTTTTGCTGCTTTTTTAGGCTAAATCCGGTAAAACTAAAAAAATGAACGAACAAGCATCGGGTGAAAAATAAATAAGTATCCCCTTGAAAACCTGTGGGCATCAAGGATTTCCTTGAAAAGGACCGATTTTTGAACCAAAACGGGGTTGATGAATTTTAAGACTTGATGTTCGGAGAATAATTTACTGGTAATCAGGTGGTTGATGGGATGAAAAATGACTAAAAAAAACGATCGTTTAAATTCGTCATTTTTCCGAGACAAAAATACGCATTCCTTTTTAAACCACAACTCTTTTCTGTAAAAAATTTCATACCCCTATATCCTTTCTTATCAATTAGATAGCAATTGGAGTACAAAAAACCACCTTTCCAATACGAACTTTGAAGATAGGCAAAAAAAATGACTAAAAAAAAGGATCGTTTTTGCTACCAAAGTACAAATGTTAACACGTGTACATTATATATGCGTGTACATATGATAGTAAGAAGTAAGAACTGATATTTCAATTAACTGTATTATTAATATTAAAATTTAGATTATGAACAAGAGATTTTCTACTCTCGTTGCTGCGTTCGCAGCAATTGCTACTGTCTCTTATGCACAGATCGGTGACAAGTATGTGCATTTGAAGACCAGTTCTAATTACCTTACGGTTACAAAGGAGAATTCGGCAAAAGCTGACTCTGTAAAACTTGAACCTTCTACGAATTTGACAACTAAAGCTCAAAAAGACTCTGCTTTGTGGTTGCCGAAGTTTGTTGAAAAGATGGTTTCTGGAGATTCTGTATTCCAGTTTGTAAACAAAGCTACAAAGAAGAATTTGTCTTTTGCAGTGAAGAAAAATGGTGCCGGTGCATATGGTACTATGATTGCTCCGGGTGTTGACAAGTTTGTCTTCAAGACAGGCGTAGCTGGTGGTTCTGAAATCTATGCAGCTTATGGTCAGGATTCGATTGTGTCTATTAGTACTACTTCTGGAACGCTGAATGTAGGAACTTCATTGCCGAGTGAAAAGTTTGAAGTTGAAGCTCCTGTTTCGATCTCTTTAGCTACTGTCGCAGATTTGGCCGGTAAACTTTCTACTTTCAAATTCGAATTCAAGGGAAAAGACGGTGGAATCTTCACTGCTACGGATTTGATTCCGGTTCCGGTACAGGTTGCTGGTGTTGATAAATATCGTTTCCAGGTTGTAGGTCAGGAAAAGAGCACAAAGGGTACGAAGAAGGATCAGTATATCACTATCGATACTACAATGATCGGTTCTACTACTTCTATTCAGGTAGCTGCTTTCAAATTGGATACAATCGTTGCTGCCGGTGGTGCACAGTATCAGGGAGGTAATGAAGGTTTGCAGACATTCAAATTGTCAATGGATTTGGGTAACGACTCAATCAGTATGACGACAGATTCTATTGTCCGTTTTGTAAATGGTAAATACGAAGTTGCTGTTCATGGTGGTGCTACATCTACCTATATCGTTGGTTACAAGACTTTCAATGGTGCGCCGGTATTATGTATCGACTCTGCTGCTATTGAAGCTCCGTTTATCACACTTGCTAAAGGTACTCCGGTTAAATTGGCTGGTGGAACAGGTGTTTACTCTTTGCAATTGAAGGCTAAGGGTGGCAATTCTGAGGTTGCTAATAATGACAAGTATTTGGTAGGTGATGGCTCTGCATATGTAGCAGCAGCTTCTGCCTATATTCCTTCTACCCAGTTCTATGTAAAAGAACATGAAGATGGCACTTATTCTATCCAAGGTCGTGAAGCTACTTCTATATCAACTAAGACGGGTTCTAATGGCGAAACTTATGGTGAAGCAATTGCTTCTTCTTTGCTTTTGGACGAAGAACCGTTATATGCTGTTGATGTAGCAAATGGTGTTTATCACTTAGGTAAAGGTGCTGACACAGATACTCTTTTGTTCAAGAAATTGGATGTAGATTTGACAAATGAACATATCGGTTACAAGTACTATACAAAAGAAGAAATGGGTTATGGCGCTGTTAAGTTCAACTTAGCTTCTGCTGCTGCCGATGATATCTATTTGTCTTTGGTTCAAGATTCTGTGATTGCTGGTGCTAAGGGGGCTGAAAAGGCACTTGAATTGCGTTTAGTTGAAGGTGCAGAGATCGCAAAAGACACTGTTTATTATGGTGCTCAGGCTTTAGGTGATACATTGGTTCGTGTTGCTTATGCATTGGAACAGGCTTATGATGCAGAAGGGCGTTTGGCTCACGAAGATGTCAGCGGTGTTGAAGTTGTTAAGTTGAGCAAAGATGCCAACTTGCAGGATAAGCGTTTCTTCTTTGTGGCAGGTCCTGCTGAAGATTCTTATAAGATCGTTGAAGCAACGACTACTAATAACGATATACTCACATTGAACATTTCTAACTTGTCTGTGACTTATGATGAACCGGTTGCTGGCGTTGAAACTTATTTCAACATCGAAGGTGCTGAAGCTCCTGTTTACAAGAAGATGGAAAGCGGTCACTACAATATCGGTAACGGTCTGGAAATGTTGACGGCTTCTGCCGGTGTAGCTAAAATGTTGCGCGTAGGTGACGAACTGAAGGCTGCTTCTACTGCTGATGACTTCTCTCTGTATGTTGACTCTGCTTATGTAAACCGTGGTGAAGACAATACAGAATATGGTTACTACATCTATAAAGGCGCAGAAGTTAAGAATGACACGATCATTGGTTCTGTTCTGTCTGCTAAGGGTAAATTCGCTGCTGACGCTGCTAAGGGTGACAGCGCTATCTTCCGTTCTGCAACAATTGTAAAGGATACTATCGCTTATGAAGGTGATTTGAAAGATGGCAAGCAGAATAAGTATAAAGTGAGAGATGCTAAGAACACTTCTCTTGTAGGTTTCAAAGTGGTTGAAGAAGGTGGCTTCGAAATCGTTGCTTTGAACTCAAACAAGAAGTTGGCCGTAGTAAACGGTGTCGTTATCTTCTCTGACAACGTTGCTCCTTTGACATTCACAACTGAAGCAACTGAAGCTCCTACAGCAAACGAAGATGTTGAAGTTTCTGAAGTAACTGTTATCGCTGGTAACGGTAATGTAACAGTAGCAGGTGCTCAGGGCAAGAAGGTTGTTATCTCTAACATCCTTGGCCAGACAGTTGCTAACACGGTTATCGCTTCCGACAACGCAACTATCGCTGCTCCTCAGGGTGTAGTTGTGGTAGCTGTTGAAGGCGAAGAAGCTGTTAAAGCTATCGTTAAGTAATTGACGAAACTGATAAAATAATAATAGTATTTCTGTTTCTCCTCTTACGGGGAGGAACAGGATGAAATTAAAATCAAATAATTCTAAGATTCATCGTGCGGTATTCCCGGAACATCAGCTTTTACAGCTCCCTGTCCGAATTGACCAACTACCCCGTGAGGGCGAACAAGCGGTGAATATTAATACTAAAGTAATGAAATTAAAAAAAGTTCATCTGCTCTCCCTCTGTGAAGACCGAAGCAGACAAAAAACAATCCCTTGCAGTCATTGATTGCAGGGGATTCGTTTTTATTGGAAAGACATCGGAAAGATAATTGACCTTTCGCCCTTTATGTACGATATATTTACCTATATTTGCTGTCGAAGTAATAACAATTACAACTAAAACAATTAATTATGGACAAATTTATCAATCCCTTTTCAGATTACGGTTGGAAAAAGAACCGGATGAAGTAGTCCGTAAACGCTGGAACTACCAGATCTGCAAGGTGTATGTCGTGTGCATTTTGAACTACATTATGGATCCATCCCGCCCAGAGAAATACTGTTGGGATGTCGTACGCATGGACCGGGAGTTGAAGCTACCCTTTAGTGAAACACTTAACGAAATCTATATCGAAATGCCGAAATTTGTATTACCTTTGCATGAGTGTGATACGCTTTATAAGAAGTGGTTATATGTTTTAAATAACATCGAGATCATGGAACGATTGCCCCAAGAACTGAATAATCAGATATTCCGCAAGCTGAAAAGCATTGTGGAGGTAGAGCGCATGACCCCCGATCAACGCTTGGAATACGAATTAAGCATATCCGTCGAACGCGATCTTTCTGCCGCCCTCGACACTAGCTTCGAAGATGGGATGGAGAAAGGAATTGAAAAAGGTAAAGCGGAAGGCATGAAGCACGGAGTAGAAAAAGGTAAAGCTGAGGAACAGCTCCTTATCGCTGCCAATTTAAAAAAGCAGGGGATCAATATCGAAACGATTGCGCAATGTACCGGTTTATCTGTAAAAGAAGTTAGCGAGTTATAATCTATCAATGCTTATTAATTAAACTCGCCAGTGTGTCAAATTGATATTTTTAGACACAGATAGCGCGAATGACGCTTATTGATAAAACGTATATTTGCGTTATCCACCTCCCTTTATATACCGATATTCACCTCCTTACAACATATGATATTTCTTTAACTCCTTCCTCAGCTCTAACGCTTTCCCGTCTGTGACCTTGTCCATAAGTGCCCAAAAACGGTCGCTGTGGTTCATCTCGATGGTGTGGCAAAGTTCGTGGAGGAGGACATAGTCGATCAGGTGCCAGGGCAAGAGCATCAGGGAGAGGGAGAGATTGATGCTGCGTCGTGGTGTGCAACTTCCCCAATGACTTTTGCTGTTGAAGATCTTTACACCCGTACAGGTGAAGTTGTGCTGGGAAGCCAGATCAAGCAACCGTGTAGGCAAGAGGCGGCGGGCCTCGTGACGGAGAGCCTGCTCTAAGAAGTCTTTCAGGAGTTTTTGTACACGTTCGTCGGCAAAGTCTGTTTGTGTGGGGCAGGCAATGTGCAGGATGCCACCCTCTAATTTCATATAGAAGTTAGCCCGGTTGGTACGGAAGATATGGAGGCGGAACGTTGCGGTCTGCATCTCTGTCTCATCCGTCAGGAGCGGACGGGCGGGATGTTTGGCAAGGGCTATGAGGAGTTTTTTCCTGTTTTCGCGGATAAAAGCCAGCATACGCGCTTCATCGCCTCCCGGGGGCATGGTTGCCGTAATTGTCCCTTTGGAGATTTTCAGCGTGTAGTGGATAGCACGGGGACTGGTGCGGAGAAGGATGGTTCCCAACTCCTTATCTTGTATCGTCTTTTCCATATCGTTTACAAAAGTAATGTTTTCCAGGCAAACAATATATGTCCGGAATTGCTTATCTTTGCCCTAAAGGCGAAGATAAGCGGCACTTGGGCATAAAAAATGAACAAGTTCGTTTTATTCTGCTCTTGGTTTGCATTATCTTTGCGCCCGGATAACGAAAATGAGTATAAACAATATAATAATTAAGCAATCATGAGCAAGAAAGCCCTTTTAATGATTCTTGACGGCTGGGGTATCGGCGATCAAGGTAAAGACGATGTAATCTTTAACACTCCCACTCCTTATTGGGATAGCCTGCTGGCCACTTATCCTCATTCACAGTTACAGGCAAGCGGCGAAAACGTCGGGCTGCCTGACGGACAAATGGGTAACTCTGAAGTCGGACACCTCAATATCGGGGCCGGACGTATCGTTTACCAGGATTTGGTGAAGATCAACCGTGCCTGTGCCGACAACAGCATCATGAAGAACCCTGAAATCGTTTCTGCCTTCTCTTATGCCAAAGAAAATGGCAAAAACATCCATTTCATGGGGTTGACCTCCAATGGTGGTGTACACAGTTCTTTCGATCACCTGTTCAAACTTTGCGATATCTCCAAAGAATACGGAATCGACAATACTTTCATCCACTGCTTCATGGACGGTCGCGATACAGATCCGAAGAGCGGTAAAGGATTTATCGAACAATTGACGGCCCATTGTGAACAGTCGGCCGGAAAGATCGCATCCATCGTCGGTCGTTTCTATGCAATGGACCGTGACAAACGTTGGGAACGCGTGAAAGAAGCCTATGATTTGTTGGTTGAAGGCAAGGGCAAACAGGCTACCGATATGGTTCAGGCCATGCAGGAATCGTATGATGAAGGCGTGACCGACGAGTTTATCAAGCCGATCAACAACGCTACTGTAGACGGTACGATCAAAGAAGGTGATGTCGTGATTTTCTTCAACTACCGTAACGACCGTGCGAAAGAGTTGACTGTCGTGCTGACTCAGCAGGATATGCCGGAACAGGGCATGCATACGATCCCCGGCTTGCAGTTCTATTGCATGACTCCGTACGATGCTTCTTTCAAAGGTGTTCATATCCTGTTCGATAAGGAAAATGTCCAGAATACATTGGGAGAATACCTGGCTGAAAACGGGAAAACCCAGCTTCATATCGCTGAAACGGAAAAGTATGCTCACGTGACTTTCTTCTTCAACGGTGGTCGCGAAACTCCATACAAGGCTGAAGAGCGCATCTTGGTTCCGAGTCCGAAGGTTGCCACTTACGACTTGAAGCCGGAAATGAGCGCTTACGAAGTAAAAGACAAATTGGTGGAAGCTATCCATACACAGAAGTTCGACTTTATCGTCGTAAACTATGCTAACGGCGACATGGTAGGCCATACCGGTATCTACAGCGCTATCGAGAAGGCGGTAACTGCTATCGACAACTGTGTGAAAGACACTGTCGAAGCTGCTAAAGCCAACGGTTATGAAGTGATCATCATCGCCGACCACGGTAATGCCGATCACGCACTCAACGAAGACGGCACTCCCAACACGGCTCACTCTCTGAACCCTGTTCCTTTTGTATATGTGACAGAAAACAAAAATGCAAAAGTGGAAAACGGTGTCCTGGCCGATGTGGCTCCGTCTATCCTGCACATTTTGGGTATGGCACAGCCGGCTGATATGACAGGAAATGATTTGATTAAAAACTGAAGATTTATGATTTATGATTTATTGTCGATGCATAAATCATAAATCATAAATCATAAATTCTTTCATCGTGATACAAATCGACAATACCCTAGTCAGCCTCGACGTCCTCGAACGTCAGTTTTTATGCGATCTGTCGCATTGCAAAGGCATTTGCTGTGTGGAAGGTGATTCCGGCGCACCCCTGCTGGAGGAAGAGGTAGGCGAACTGGAAAAAGCTCTTCCGGCTATCTGGGACGATCTGGCGCCGAAAGCTCAGGAAATCATCAAGAAACAAGGCGTTGCCTATATTGATGAAGAGGGAGACTTGGTGACTTCTATCGTGAACGGGAAAGACTGTGTTTTTACCTGCTATGATGCGGACGGAACTTGCAAATGTGCGGTGGAGAAGGCTTATCGCGAGGGGAAGCTCTCTTTCTATAAACCGGTTTCCTGCCACCTGTACCCGATACGTGTGGAAAAGTACGATACGTTCGAAGCTGTTAATTATAATCGCTGGAATATCTGCAAGGCCGCAGAGATATTGGGTAAGAAAGAAAAACTCCCGGTCTATAAGTTTCTGAAGGAACCGCTGATCCGCCGTTTCGGAAAGGAATGGTACGAGGCTCTTGAGGAGATTGCCGGAGAGTGGGAGAAACAGAAGAGCGAAGAGTAAAAAAATAGGGCTTTCTTCCGGAAAGCCTATACCCTTTGAGGTAAAAGCCTATATCTTTTTTGAACAAAGGATATAGGCTTTTATCTTTTAGATGTCGGTCTTGCGTATCAGGTCAGCCGATTTGCCTTCCTCGTTCAGATAGGTCTCGATATGACGCTTCTTTTTGTCTTCGAGAATCTCGTCGATAGCGATCAAGATGCCGGTTTCTTCCACTTCCCCGAATTCATGGTTGATAGCTGTGCCGAATACGCGCATCTTAGGGGAAAGGCTCATATAAGCATTGACCAGCGGCGGCACATTGATGCCGAACTTACGAACTTCTTGGTTCAACACTTTATAATTGTCCTTGAAGTTGTCATACTTGAAAAGCTCCTGCATCTTTTTTAGGTCCGTATCTGTTTCCAAAGGACAAGCCGGAGTGATCAGTTTCTCCGGATCGGGGAAGTGCATGTTCAGGAAATACAGGATCATGTTGCGGGCTTCGGAATTGTAGGTGTTATACATCGTTACCTTCCCGAAATAATACTGCAAGCTGGGATCTACCACGGAAAGAGCCCCCAGGCCATCCCAAAGATTGTCCAAAACGAACAGTCCCTTTGCGCTGCCACTACGGGTTGACTGGTATTCCAGCGTTACGAACGAACGGCCCAGCTCGACCGTGTACGGTAAATATTCTTTATTGAACTTATCGGAAAAATTAAACAGATGGGAAGTTGCTAAAACAGGTTTGCCGGTTTTGTCGAACTTTACGTCCGAACCGCAGAGGAAGCGGTAACCACCCAAAATTTGTTCATCTTCAGGACTCCATACGATAAGTTGGCGGTAAGCATCGTCCATCGTGTCGTATTCGTCGATATCGACCGGAAAGCCGGTCCCGCCTCCATAATATCGGAAAGCGATTTCCCTGAGTCGTCCGATTTCCTGCATCACGTTGGGAGAGTCGTGGGCTGTGACAATGTATATCTCATTATTGGATTTGTTGGTTCTCCGCAGCTTCTTGTCCCCGGTCAGTTCAGCTTTCAGGAGAGCACGGTCAATCGGTTTGATAATGTCTTGCATATAATAAAATCAATTATTTCTTTAGATTATAGACGACCTCCTTCATCCATTCTGCCCACTCTGCCGGTTTACGGCTGCTGTCGAAGGTTTGCCAGGAAATCGGCTTCCCGAAATGGATGCGGTATGTCTTGTGTTTGCTTTTAAACATCTCGTCGGGCAGGTAGATCATTTCGTAATTCATCTTTATACCCAATGCTTTCCGCACGTTGGCGAGATGGTAGAAAAAGTTGGAGTTACGTCCTTCGAAAAACACCGGTACGATGTCTCGCCGGTATTCCACGGCCTTTTGGATAAACGACTTCTTCCATTCGGGATCCTGTATCTTTCCGTTTTGTTTGCGTGAGCATAAGCCGGCAGGAAATGTGATGATCTGGTTGTCCGAAGCATAAGCCTTTTCGATCAGTTCGGCGTTTTTTTTCCCCTGCGCCCCATGTTTGTTGATGGGGACGAAGATCGATCTCAGGTTGGACAGGTAGAGCAGCAGGTCATTCACCAGGTAGCGGATCTTCCCGTCGAAGCGTCCGCCGATAATGGCCGACAGGCAAATTCCGTCCAGTCCGCCCAGCGGGTGGTTGGAAGCGAATATGTACCGCCCTTCGGAAGGAATATTCTCCTCGTTTACCAATTCCAGGTTCAAGTCAAAATATCCGATCAACTCCTGCATGAACGCTACCCCGTCTTTATCGTGATACCGGCGGAGGATGTCGTTCAGTTCCTCCTGATGAACAGTTCGGATCAGATAGCGGACTATAAAGCCGGGAATCTTACGGACGGCCGAAGGCGCCTTTTGCCGTAATACCTGTTGGATGTCTATCTGTGTAATACCTTCTTGTGTCATTTCACGTAATTCTTACGAGAGGCAAAGATAGAGTTAATAATTAAAAGTCAATGCTTTCGGGAAAAGTTTTTAAGTGTCGGCTGCAACAATTCACCTTGTATAGCTGTTTTTATTAGTTAGTACGGAATGTATAGGATATGATAATACGCCTGTGGAGAGGTGTAAGGTGTTAGTTTAAAAATAGATAGGAAGAGAATAGCGGTCCTTTGGTAATGCATTTTTAACACTTAAGGTGCTTTGTTTTTACCTTTTTTGTGTGAATATTAAATTAAAAGGCGCGTTATTTGTGACATTAAAAACGAGAGATTTATTGATATGAGGAAGTCTACGATTTGGTTGCTTGCGGTGGTGATGGCTTTTGCCTTTGCCGGTTTGCTCTTTTTGCAGGTGAAATATGTAAGTATCATACTCAAGAAAAGTAGCGAGCAGTTCAATGAAACTGTCAAACGATCGATGCACCAAGTCTCGAAGAATCTGGAGCTTGACGAAACGGCCCGGTATCTGGAAGAAGATCTCAGCCGTGACGAGGCCAATAACTATCTATATCAGAACGGACAGAGCAGCCTCGGCGGTGGGATCATCACCGAGAAAAAATACAAGATGCAGTTCACCAATGCCGACGGAACCGTAGAACATATCGAGTTTCATAGCGACATCCGGACACGCAAGTTCGAACCGCTTCCTTCGCTGGGCAGCAATAAAGTACCTAACAGCATCGTTAGTACGTCAAAAGATTTGCAGCAAACGCTGAAACGCCGTTACCAGTACCAAAGCGGGTTGTTTAACGAAGTGATCTTGAATATCTTGCACACGGCGAACCTGAAGCCGATCGAAGAAAGGATAGATTTTAAAAAGCTGAATAATTACTTAAAATCAGAATTTGTTAACAACGGATTGAACCTGCCGTTCGTCTTTGCTGTTATTAACAAAGACGGAAAGATCGTCTATCAGAACGGGGATATTCCTCCTGTATCAGACGTGATTCAACAGGTGCTGTTCCCCAACGATCCTCCTTCGAAGCAGAACTACCTGAAAGTGTATTTCCCGACGAAGGGTGATTATATTTCAAGTTCTGTAACATTTATTGTACCGTCGATCATCTTCTCGCTGATACTTTTGGTAACGTTTATCTTTACCATTTATATCGTATTCCGTCAGAAGAGACTTTCGGAAATGAAGAATGATTTTATCAACAATATGACGCACGAACTGAAGACACCGGTTTCGACCATTTCGCTTGCCGCGCAGATGCTGAAGGACTCGGACATCACGAAGAGCCCCGATGTGTTCAAGCATATATCTGGCGTGATCAACGACGAGACGAAACGATTGGGCTTCCTGGTGGAAAAGGTGCTGCAAATGTCGCTGTTCGAACGCCAGAAAGCGGCCCTCAAGCTGAAGGAGGTAGATGCGAACGATTTGCTGGCAAGTGTTGCCAACACATTTGCCCTGAAAGTCGAGAAGTATGACGGCACGATCGATATCGACTTGCAGGCGGAAGATTCGGACATATACGTGGATGAGATGCACATCACGAATGTACTGTTCAATCTGCTGGACAACGCTGTCAAGTATCGCCGTCTCGAAGTACCGCTCACACTGATGTGCCGCACTTGGAACGAGAACGGCAAGTTGTTGATATCGATCGAGGACAACGGTATCGGGATCAAGAAAGAATATCTTAAGAAAGTATTCGACCGCTTCTTCCGCGTACCGACAGGAAACGTACACGACGTGAAAGGGTTCGGGCTCGGACTTGCTTACGTCCGTAAAATAGTAGAGGACCATAAAGGCACAATCCGTGCTGAAAGTGGTTCCGGAAATGTAGGAACAAAATTTATTATTACTTTACCTCTTATAAAAAGTTAGTTATGGAAGAAAAACTAAAAATCTTCTTTTGCGAAGACGACGAGAACCTGGGTATGCTATTAAGAGAATACTTGCAGGCAAAAGGTTATGTGACTGACCTCTTCTCCGATGGAGAAGCCGGTTACAAAGGTTTCACCAAAGGCAAATATGACCTTTGCGTACTTGACGTGATGATGCCGAAAAAAGACGGCTTTACACTGGCTCAGGAAATCCGTTCCATCAACCCTGATATCCCTGTTATCTTCCTTACGGCCAAGACTATGAAGGAAGATATCCTGGAAGGTTTCAAAATTGGTGCAGATGATTATCTGACAAAACCTTTCAGTATGGAAGAACTCTTGCTCCGTATCGAAGCGATCCTTCGCCGCGTGAAAGGCAAGAAAATGAAAGATATTCCTTTCTACAAGTTAGGAAACTTCTTGTTCGATACCCAGAAACAGACACTGGCTATCGGCGATAAGGTCACGAAGCTGACAACTAAGGAATGCGAACTTCTGAGTCTCCTTTGCGCACATGCAAATGAAATTCTGGAACGTAATTATGCACTGAAGACAATCTGGGTAGACGATAACTATTTCAATGCCCGTAGCATGGACGTATATATCACGAAACTTCGCAAACTGTTGAAGGATGATCCGGGAATCGAAATCATCAACATTCACGGTAAGGGCTACAAGCTGATCACTCCTTCAGGAGAAGAAGCTGCCCGTGAAGAAGGTATCCAGGTTCTTTAATCGGAGCTTGACCGGACGCAAATTACGCGGACGAGCGCAGAGTAACGTAGAGAGGGTTATTATCTATAGAAGATAAGTCCCCCCCCTCTCTGCGTTAGTCTGCGCTTTTTGCTTGACTATTGCCGATGGAAGCGGGATTCGCCTGTTATTCCGGTATTGTGACATACCGTTGGCATGGATGTTCCCTCGGCATGGCACAGGCGTTTCCTGCCGTTGGCACAACTGTGCCATGCTGGGGAAACGGGTGTGCCAAGCAGAGGAAAATGTTTTGGCACACGGGGAACTCAGAGAAATTGCTTATATTTGTGTACAATTAAATAAAGATATGATGAACGATAGACCGCTTATTCTGATTACAAATGATGATGGCGTTGAAGCCAAGGGGATAAAAGAGCTCACCGAGTGCCTCAGGGATCTGGGGGATATTGTGGTTTTTGCTCCCGACGGACCCCGTTCGGGAATGGCAAGTGCAATCACTTCGCTCGTGCCGATCAGATATACATTGGTGAAGAAAGAAAAAGGACTGACGGTTTATAGCTGTACCGGGACTCCGGTCGATTGTGTGAAACTGGCCATCAACGAGGTGCTGGAACGCAAGCCTGACCTGTTGGCCTCCGGAATCAATCATGGAGGCAACCATGCCATCTGCATCCAGTATTCCGGTACGATGGGAGCAGCTGCCGAAGGATGTGTGTTCGGCATTCCTTCGATGGGTGTGTCGCTTTTGGATCACCGTGCGGATGCTGATTTTACCGAGAGTTGCCGCTTAGGTCGTATGCTTGCACGGCGGATCATAAAAGAGGGATTGCCTCATGGCACTTATCTGAACCTGAACGTCCCCAATGTCCCGAACGTAAAAGGAATGAAGGTCTGCCGGCAGGCGGACGGACGTTGGACCAATGAATTCAAACGGTCGGAAAATGCAGCGGGTGAACCTGTCTTCTGGCTTGCCGGTGCATTCGAGAATGCCAAGCCGATCCATGCCGATAACGACACATTGGCACTCGACAGCGGCTACGCTTCGCTTGTCCCTTGCAAGATAGATGTGACGGACTATGATTTTTTAGCTGTGCTAAAAAATCAGTTGAAAGTTGAGAGTTGAAAATTGAAAGTTGGAAATAGATAACGTGAAATTATCCCAGTTTCCTACTTACTTTATTCTCTTGATCTTTTCAACTTTCAACTCTCAACTTTCAACTGAAAAATATGAAATATTTTCTAATCGCGGGTGAAGCCTCCGGTGATCTGCATGCCTCCAACCTGATGGCAGCACTGAAGGAGCAGGATGCGGAAGCGGATTTCCGTTTTCTGGGCGGTGATCTTATGCAGGCAGTCGGAGGGACGCTGGTGAAACATTACAGGGATATGGCTTTCATGGGCTTTATCCCCGTACTGCTCAATCTTGGTACGATCTTGGACAACATGAAAGCTTGCCAGGAGGAAATCCGGCAGTATAGGCCCGATGTGGTGATTCTGATCGATTATCCGGGATTCAATTTGAAGATAGCCAAATATGTAAAGAAGCAGTTGGGGCTGCCTGTCTACTATTATATTTCTCCTAAGATATGGGCTTGGAAGAAGTATCGTATCAAGGATTTCCGCCGCTATGTGGACCGGATGTTCTGTATTCTGCCTTTCGAAGTGGAGTTTTTCCGAAGCCTCGACTACCCGGTGGACTATGTGGGTAATCCTTCGGTCGATTCGGTTGCCTACTATATGGAAAAACAGATGGTCGGTCCTGATACTTTCCGCGAGGACGAAGGGCTGGACTGCCGTCCCGTACTGGCGCTGTTGGCTGGTAGTCGCCGCCAGGAAATCAAAGACAACCTTCCGACCATGCTGAAGGTGGCAGCCGCCTATCCGGGCTACCAACCCGTAATTGCCGGTGCTCCCGGCCTGGAACCGGAATATTATAAGCAATATATCGGTGATGCGGATGTCAAGATCGTGTTTGGCAAGACTTATCCTCTCCTCAGCCATAGTGATGCGGCACTGGTCACGTCAGGGACGGCTACGCTTGAAACAGCACTTTTCCGTGTGCCTCAAGTCGTCTGCTATTATGTTGCGGCCGGCCGGGTGGCAAGTTTTATTTTCCGCCATTTCTTTCATACCAAATATATTTCGCTGGTTAACTTGATAGCCGGTCGCGAAGTGGTGCAGGAATTGTTTGGTGTCCGATTTTCATACAGCCAGATACATGACGAGTTGGGGCGTGTCTTGAACGATCCTGCCTACCGTAACCGTATGCTCGACGGCTACGACGAGATGATCCGTCTGCTTGGAAAACCTGGCGCTTCCCGCCGTACAGCGGAGCTTATCTATCAATCACTGAAGCATTAACATCTTTTATCAGCCTTCTTTGCAGCATTTATAGAGTGTTTATCATCTTCCTTTTTAGAAAGAAAAAATAAACAAATTAGATACATGTTATGAAGACGTTGAAAAGTTTTATGCTATTGGTTGGAATCTTGTTAGGTTCTACTGTTTTTTATTCTTGTTTGGATGATGACGATGCTTACAGTGAGTTTTGGAGAGATAGTGTCCAGGCGATTGTAACGGTAAAGCCATTGAGTGATAATTCTTACTATATGCAGCTCGACGACAGTACGACGCTGTTCCCGACAAACTCATATATGCCTGAGAATTTGAAAGAAATCCGTGCGTTCGTTATATATAAGAACGACGAGAAGAAGACCGAAGGCTATGACCAGTCTGTTCAATTGCTAAGAATGGACACTCTTCTGACAAAACAGGTTGCCCCTGATCTGGGAGCGGAAAACGACTCTTACTACGGGACGGACATGCTGGCCTTGAATGGAGGTAGTATTTGGTCCAAGAGCGGTGTGTGGATCGAAGACGGATATATCACGTTCGATTTCTATATCCAAAGAGGGTATAACGACAATGTCAAGCATTTCATCAACTTGGTACAGACAAACAGTGCCGATCCGTATGAATTGGAGTTCCGTCATAATGCCTACGGTAATATCGATTCATCCCTCAGACCTTCGGCCGGCCTGGTTTCCTTCAAGCTGGATAAGTTGCCGAGTACGGAAGGCAAGACGGTGAAGTTGAAGATCAAATATAAATCTTTCGTTTCGAACGACTATAATACCGTAGAGTTGGATTACAAATCAAAAGATACGGAAGATACAGAAGAATAATAACCTTCCCACATAACTTTTATTTTTATCATTTAGTTCAGGGAGAGAGGCATCGGGATGATGCCTTTCTTTTTGTGTGGAGGGTGTGTCAAATTGATATTACCGGACGCAGATGACGCGGAGCACGCAGACTGAGTCGTCTGCGTCCCATGAATACCGATATTTGACACACCCCCTTTTTCTTCAGAAGTTATAGGCTTTTTCCGGAAATGTGCTATCTTTTTTTGCTTTTCTTTCCGGAAAGATGCAACGTTCCTCCGTTCGCCTTCGTTTATATATATGAAAATGGAAGAAACAAATGCACATCTGATCGAGGGGTGCCGACGTGGTAACCGGACCGCACAGCTTGCCCTTTACAAGCAATTCGCAGGGCGGTTGTATGTCGCCTGCCTGCGTATTGTCGGTAACACGTCAGAGGCGGAGGAAGCGATGCAGGATGCTTTCCTGAAAATATTCACCCGTCTGGACCAGTATCAGGATGGACAGTGTTTCGAAGCATGGATGCACCGTATAGCCGTCCATACAGCCATTGATTACGTGCGCCGACAGACACCCGACTGGGAAGAACTCTCGGATAACTACACCGAACCCGACGACGACGGGCCGGACGAGGAGGAAATCCGTTATTCGGTTGCCCAAGTGAAAGAGGCCTGTAAGAAATTGCCGGTCGGCTATCGCGTGATCCTCTCGCTTTACCTCTTTGAGGGATATGATATGGAAGAGATTGCCTCCATCCTGAAGATCCAGCCGCCGAGCGTGCGCAGCCAGTATCTCAGGGCAAAGCGCAAATTGTTGGATATAATAGCAGCAAATAAAGAAAATGGATAAACTGAAAAATTTCATAGACACGAACCGGGAAGCATTTGAAGATGACCTGTTACCTGAAGGCCACTTCGAACGCTTCGAGCAGAAGCTGGCTGCTCCGCGCAAGAGCCGGGCTACGTTATATAGCCTTTGTGCTTTTGCTGCGGCAGCTTGCATCGCCCTACTGTTTCTCTTCAAGCTGCCGGGTGGAACACCTTTGCATACGCAGCCCGGACAGGTAGCCACAGGTCAGCCTATCTGCGAGGTGAAGGAGGAGATCGAAGAACTTCGCCTCTACTACAATATGCAGATGAGCGACATCATCTCGCAGATGCAGGCGATGTACAAACAGCAACGGATTCCGGGGACGGAGGAACTCTTGAAAGAAACAAAACGTGTCCTGACTGACAATTATATGTTTGAAGAAACAGTCCTTCCGACCCTTCCTTGCTCCAATGCCGGTCTCTATGCCATGAACTTGCATTACAGCACCAGCCTGGAAAGTCTCAACATCATGTTGAAACAGATGGAGAGTATGGAAGATTTCAACAGGAATAGTAAACAATAAACACGTTAATCAACACATAAAACAATTTATCAACACATGAAAACAGCTTATCAACACACCAAGAAGGGACAATCCTGCTTTTTACAGGCCGGCCTGTTGATGCTCCTGGTTTTGTTTTGCAGCGTATCCGGTTGGGCTGCCAAACAGGAAAGCATCAAGAAAAAGGAAATCAACAAAAGCTTCAATGTCGGTAAAAACGACATCTTGCAAGTAGACAACCGTTACGGGAACATTACGGTTACGCACTGGAGCAAAAGCGAAGTCTCCATCCGTGTCGTGATAGAGGCGAAAGCCCGCAACGAGGAAAAGGCACAGGACATCATCGACCGTGTCAACATACGGATGGAAAAGATGGGCAATACGGTTTCTGCCGTTACCAGCCTGAGGTCGCAAAACGGGAATAACGGGGGCAACCAATCGTTTACAATCAACTACTATGTCAATATGCCAGCTGAACTGACCTGCGATCTGACACAGAAGTACGGTAATATCATCATGCCGGAAAACAATAAGGGAAAATGCAGCCTGTATGTCAAATACGGTAATCTCAATGGAGGGAATTTCACGGGGCCTCTCAACATCGACGTGCAATATGGCAATATGGAGATCGCCGATGTCGACAACGCGAACTTGGACCTGGCCTATTGCAGCAAAGCCAAAGTCGGCAACGGTTCACAACTGAATATCGATAGCAAGTACTCCAACCTCAATCTTGGAAATGTCCTGAAGATGAACACTGAAGCCAAATATGGCGACATCCATATCAACAGGCTGGACAACGGCTATATGGAACTGAAATACGGGAATTGCAAGATCGACGAGCTGAAACAAGGTATCAACGTCGATGAACTGAGCTACAGCACGCTTACCATCAAGGACCTTGCCAGTAACTTCGACAAAGTCAATGTAGATGCCAGTTACGGTAACTTGAACATTTATATCGACGTGAACGCCTCCTTCCGTGTTGTTGCCAACAACATGAAATATGGCAATTGCAAGATTCAAGGAGGATTCAATATCCAACGTCGTAACCAAGACGAAAACTCGGTCGGTTTTGATAGCCGCGATAACCAAAAGAACAAAAACAACTATATCCTCGATGTCAACAATGGTAAAAACGGCCGTATCAATTTCGAAGGAAACAGTTATAGCAACATAAAGGTGATGGCAAAATAAAACCTGCCGTCTGTATCGGACAAATGAAAGAAGCCCCAGATCGTCAAAAACGATACCGGGGCTTTCTTATTAGAATAAAAGGGATGATTTTGCTTAGTCAAGTTCTTTAATCGTGATGTTACGATACCAAACATCGTCTCCGTGATCTTGGAAACCGATGAAACCTTCTTTGTTTTCACCACCGCAATTCAGCAACAGTTCGTAAGCTAACGGCCATTTGTCTTTGCTGAATTTGCTGTTATCCAACATTTCTTTCCACTGCTGTGTCCACAAATGATATTCAACAACCGGTTCGTCATTCTGATAGTGAACTACCGTACCTTTGTAGCACATGATCTTACCCTTGTTCCATTCACCGAACGGTTTAGAGTTCTGAGGCTTAGCCGGGATCATGTCATACAAGGAAGCCGACTGGCGGTTGCCGTCTTTACCCAACTTGGCATCCGGATGGTTTGCATTGTCGAGTACCTGATATTCAGGAGCAGAGATATAAGAGGGCTGTCCTTCGACTTCCTGGATCATATACAGTACGCCGGAGTTCGAACCTTTACCTACTTTCCATTCAAATTCAAATTCATAGTTTTTGAATTTGTGAGCGAAAACCAAGTCGCCACCATCTTTAGCACCAGCTTCACCTGCTCCGGACCCTTTAATATGGATTGTACCGTCTACCACTTCCCAGGCAGCGGGTACATCCGTACGGTCGTAGCCTCTCCAGCCATTGAAAGATTTACCGTCGAACAAAGTGACTTTGCCATCGGCATCTTTCGGGAAAGTAGACAGATCAACAGTAGGCAGGTCGTTCATGAGTTTGTATTCAGGAACGGCAGCTTCTGTCTTTGCCTCTTCTGCAGGAGCAGCAGCTTCTTCTGTTTTTTTACCACCACCACAAGATGTGAAATAACACATCATAATTGCGGCACTTGCTAATAATACTGACTTTTTCATTCTATTTATTTGTTTAAAACTAATTATCTCGGCATATCAGGCAGCTTCCAGCCCTGACGATAGTTATGCTTGATCAATTCGTTTGCAAACTGTTTAGCATTGACAGGGTCTGTCCAGTCTTTGTTAAACGAAGGATGGCCGTCTTTGATCGTGAAACCGTCTTTGATACAGATCTTGATCTCTTCGTTGTCCTTGATGTTGGTGAACTGCATGTTCTGGCCGTCCCATTCCAGTGTCTTGTTCAGAGCCTGCAAACGAACTGCCAATACACCCATCACAACCATTTCGTTGAACGGACCGGCTTCCAAGAAGTTAGACTTTGTCTGAACACGGCTGGATGCGCTTTCTTTACATGCACGGATCCAATCTTGTTCGTGACCGCCACTCATGGCGTTTGCTACGCGGCGACATACCTTCGGAGCGTTAGGCACACGACCGGACAGCAAGAACGGTTCCTGACCATAGCAACCACAGATCAATGTATCTTTTGTTCCGTGGAAGATTGTCAGACCACCACCAGGACCCATCAGTTCTTTGCCTTCGGGGAAACCTTTTGGACGATCCGGCATCATGCCACCATCATACCAGTGAACTTCCACTTCCGGCATGGCAAGTTTCGGCATATTTTCACGAGCCGGGAAAATGAACTTCACGTGTTGTGCATTAGGAGCACAATCGCGGAGCAACAAAGTGGATGAAGCTTCTACTCTTGTCGGATAACCTAACTTTAAGGCTTTGAACGGCTGGTGCATGATGTGGCAAGCCATGTCACCCAAAGCTCCCGTACCGTAAGCCCACCATCCGCGCCAGTTCCAAGGATGATAAATATGGTTGTATGGTTTTACTTCTGCCGGACCGGAGAACAAATCCCAATTCAGTGTGGAAGGAATTTTGTCTGCCTTTTCCGGTGTGTTCAATCCCTGCGGCCAGATAGGACGGTTAGTCGCACATTCTACCTTATATACATCACCGATTTCACCATTCCAGATCCATTCGCAAACCAAGTCGGTACCTTCAGCTGAAGAACCCTGGTTACCCATCTGAGTGGCAACACCTGTAGAGGCAGCTAATTTTGTCAGCAAACGAGATTCGTAAACTGAGTGAGTCAACGGTTTCTGTGTATACACGTGTTTACCCATTGTCATGGCATCAGCAGTGATCATGGCATGAGTATGGTCAGCTGTCGCGATCAGTACGGCGTCGATGGATTTACCCATTTCGTCATACATCTTGCGATAGTCCCAATATTTCTTTGCATTCGGATGACGTTCGAATACGCCTTTTGAATATTTCCAGTCGATATCGCAAAGAGCTACGATATTTTCTGTTTTCTCCATATTCTTAAGATTGGCATTACCCATACCGCCGATACCGACAGCGGCAATGTTCAACTTATCAGTCGGAGCTACATATCCGTGAGATTTTCCAAGGATGGAACCCGGAACGATTGAGAAAGCTGCAGCAGCTGCGGCTCCTCTTTGAAGAAATGATCTTCTTGAAATGTTCGACATAGTAATAATTTTTTATAGATTAGCACTTAATTATAATATTCGATGTGATTTCTCGTCTTATAAAAACACAAACTGTCGCAAATATAGCCAATGCGAAAGTAACGGCAAGTCTTCCTTTCGGCTTTCTTCTTTAAAATAGTTTTTTTTAACAGAGGTTATAGATAAAGTCTATTTTTTCATAAATAATATCTATACTTTTAGGGGAAAACATTTTGACGCTTTCCCTATATTTGTATAGGAAGAAAACTTATTCATCCAATCTCTTGTTGTTAAAGTACGATACCGATATGAAAAGAGAGCCTATATACATACGAATATATCATTTTTATCTGGAAGGATTTCGCGAAATGAAGCTGGGTAAAACGCTGTGGCTAATCATATTGGTCAAGCTCTTCATTCTATTTTTTATCTTAAAACTGTTTTTCTTTCCTAATTATTTAGGAAAGTTTGATGAAGATTCGGCTAAGGCAGAACACGTTTCGGATGAATTGACGGGCAGAGCAATTACTCCTTAAATTATATAATTTATGATCGCAAGCATTGACACTTCTTTGATTGACTGGTCAAGAGCGCAATTCGCTCTCACTGCCATGTACCACTGGCTGTTCGTGCCCCTGACATTGGGACTCGGCGTTATACAGGCCATCATGGAGACCATCTATTACAAAACAGGTAACGAATTCTGGAAAAAGACAGCACAATTCTGGATGAAACTGTTTGGTATTAACTTCGCTATCGGTGTTGCCACCGGGCTAATCCTCGAATTCGAATTCGGGACGAACTGGTCTAACTACAGTTGGTTTGTAGGAGACATCTTCGGAGCTCCCCTCGCTATCGAAGGAATCTTGGCATTCTTTATGGAAGCGACTTTTATAGCCGTGATGTTTTTCGGCTGGGACAAGGTGAGCAAACGCTTCCACTTGGCTTCCACCTGGTTGACGATCATAGGAGCAACTCTTTCCGCTCTTTGGATTCTGATCGCCAACGCATGGATGCAAAATCCGGTAGGTATGCATTTCAATCCGGACACTGTGCGCAACGAGATGTTTGATTTCTGGGCGGTGGCCTTATCGCCTGTCGCCATCAACAAATTCTTCCATACCGTACTCTCCGGATGGATTACGGGAGCCGTCTTCGTGATCGGTATCAGTAGCTGGTATCTGTTGAAAAAGCGGGAGATGAAATTCTCGCTCGAAAGCATCAAGGTCGGTGCTCTTTTCGGGCTTGTCGCTTCTGTCCTGATTTTATGGACGGGTGACGGTTCGGCTTATCAGGTAGCTCAGAAACAGCCGATGAAGTTGGCCGCTATGGAAGGCTTGTACGAAGGGGGGAACGGAACGGGTCTGGTTGCCATCGGTTTGTTGAATCCCGACAAGACAAGTTATAAAGATAATGTAAACCCTTTCATCTTCGATATAAAGATTCCGAAACTGCTCTCCTTCCTTGCTGAACGCGATGTGGATGCTTATGTTCCGGGTATCGTCAACCTGATAGAAGGTGGCTATGAGACCAATAAAGGGACGGTAGCCCTTTCTGCCGCCGAGAAGATAGAAAAGGGACAGATTGCCATTCAAGCTCTTGCCGATTATCGCAAGGCGGTAAAGGACAAAGACCAGGTGGCCGCGGGGCAAGCCCGTACTCTGTTGGACGAGAACTTCGCCTATTTCGGCTACGGATATATCAAAGATCCTGCCGACCTGGTTCCTCATGTCGGCCTCACTTTTTATTCATTCCGCGTCATGGTGATCTTGGGCGGATATTTTATTCTGCTATTCATCGTTGCTTTGATCTGGAGCAAAAAGAACAAGTTTGCCGATGCCCGCTGGCTGCAATGGGCGAGTCTGTGGACGATTCCGTTGGCCTACATCGCCGGACAGGCGGGTTGGATCGTCGCTGAAGTGGGACGTCAGCCCTGGGCTATCCAGGACATCCTGCCGACAAGCGCATCCGTCTCCAAGCTGGCAACTTCGTCGGTACAGACAACGTTCTTTGTCTTCCTATTCCTCTTTACCGTCTTGCTTATTGCCGAGATAGGCATTATGGTGAAGGCCATTAAGAAAGGACCGGAGAGAGGGTGAAGGATTTATGATTTATGATTTATGCGTCGATAATAAATCATAAATCATAAATCATAAATTACAAGTCATAAATCACAAATCATAAATCACAAATCATAAATCACAAATCATAAATCATCATGACCTATATATTATTACAGCATTACTGGTGGTTCCTTGTTTCCCTTTTAGGAGCACTATTGGTTTTCCTGCTTTTCGTGCAAGGTGGGCAGTCTTTGCTTTTCACGATCGGCAAAACAGAATTACAACAAAAAATGTTGCTAAACTCGACCGGACGCAAATGGGAGTTTACGTTTACGACCCTGGTCACTTTCGGAGGTGCGTTCTTCGCCTCTTTCCCGTTATTCTATTCGACCAGTTTCGGCGGAGCCTATTGGGTGTGGATGCTGATACTGGCTTGCTTCGTCCTGCAGGCCGTATCGTATGAATACCAGTCGAAGAAGGGAAATCTCTTAGGTAAAAAGACCTATCAGGCATTTCTGCTGCTGAACGGTATCTTGGGGCCGATCCTGTTGGGTACGGCTGTCGGTACGTTTTTTAGTGGAGCCGAGTTTGTCGTCAATAAAGGACAGCTGACCGATGTTGCCATGCCGGTGATCTCCACCTGGGCGAACCCTTGGCACGGGCTTGAAGCGGCTTTCGTGTTCTGGAACATATGTCTCGGGCTGGCGGTGTTCTTCTTGGCACGCATCCAGGCGTTACTTTATTTCATCAATAATATCGACGATGCCGAGATTGTAAAACATAGCCGCAAGCATTTGGTGATCGAGACAGCGTTGTTTTTGGTTTTCTTCCTTGTCTTCCTGATACATCTGCTGCTTGCTGATGGGTTCGCCGTTGATCCGGTGACTCAAGAGGTGTATATGCAGCCCCATAAATATTTTATAAACCTGATCGAGATGCCTGCCGTATTGGTTGTGCTGTTAGCGGGCGTGGCCGGTGTCTTGTATGGCATTGTCCGTACGATCTTGTCGGGGACATGGAAAAAGGGTATCTGGTTTAGCGGGGCAGGTACGGTGCTTACGGTGCTGGCGCTGTTGCTTTGTGCCGGTTGGAACAATACGGCTTATTATCCTTCGGTAGCCGACCTGCAAAGTTCGCTGACGATTGCCAATAGCTGCTCCAGTCCGTTCACACTGAAAGTGATGAGCTATGTTTCCATCCTCGTACCTTTCGTCTTAGGCTATATTTTCTATGCTTGGCGTGCGTTAGATCTGCGGAAGATAGATGCGGAAGAAATGGAAGAGAAAGATACACATGCCTATTAAGAAAACCAATCATGAGGCGAAAAAATCAAAACAGTATCTAAAAAAAGGAAACGGCGAAGCTCACGCTTGGCCGTTTCTACATTTAACCGTTTTAAACAAAAAGAAAAAGTTAGTTAAGGCTTAGATGAAAATATCTTAAGTCTTTTCTACTGACTCTAAATAGCTTCCATAAGGACAGCAAACAAATATATAGAATACCTGTGACCTTCGGAACAATCTTCCCGCTTTTTTTGTTATTTTTCACAGTATGCCAATGCTTTTGTATTATCTTTACACCCAAATTATCCGAAGGACCTTATGGCAGAATTTAACATAAACATATTGGGATGCGGTTCGGCGTTACCTACCACGCGGCATCTGGCAACTTCACAGGTAGTAGATTTGCGGGATAAATTATATATGATTGATTGTGGGGAAGGTACCCAAGTTCAGATGCGCAGGATGCGTCTCCATTTCGGCCGTCTCGCCCATATCTTTATCTCGCATTTGCATGGCGACCACTGCTTCGGCTTGCCGGGGCTGATCTCTACGCTCGGCATGTTGGGTCGTACCGGCGAGCTGGTCGTGCACGGTCCGAAGGAGGTCGAGACGTACCTGCGTCCCATAATGGATTTGTTCTGCCGGGGTATGGGGTTCGAAGTGCGTTTCAATCCTGTCGATACCTGCAGCCATTCGTTGGTGATGGAGGATCGGTCGTTGTCAGTCTACTCCATCCCGCTGAAGCACCGGATTCCTACTTGCGGTTATCTCTTTGCCGAAAAGCCGAAAGAGGCGCATATCATCCGCGAGATGACGGATTTCTACCAGGTCCCCGTCCGCTGCCTGAAGGACATCAAACAAGGGCAGGACTATGTCACGCCCGAAGGTGAGGTCGTTCCCAACTCCCGCCTGACGCGTCCGGCTGCTCCTCCCAAACGGTATGCGTTCTGTTCCGATACGGCCTATAACCGCTCGATCATCCCGATTATCGAAGGGGTGGACTTCCTCTACCACGAAGCGACTTTTGCCGAATGCGACCTTGCCCGTGCCAAAGAAACCTTTCATTCCACCGCACGCCAGGCAGCGGAAATAGCCCGTGACGCCCAAGTGAAACATCTCATTATCGGCCATTATTCCGCTCGCTACGAAGACCTGACCCCGCTTCTCAGGGAAGCAAGGGCGGTCTTTCCCCATACGATAATGGGAAAGGAGGAGATGGTAATACCGGTTTGATGCAATTTTCAAAGGATAATGGACAATAAAACGGTCCGTAGGGGCGGGGTTCTACTCCGCCCAATAAGAAATACCGTCCGCCTTATTATTTCTATTCCAAAAGATTATCGTACCTTTGTGAAGATATCAATACATATATAATATAAAGAAAGAGAGGATATAATCATGACAGCTATGGAATTGGAATGTAAAAAAGACGAACTCCGGGAAATGATCGATATGATTGAATCCGAAGAGACGGCAAATCGCGTAGGAAAGTACCTCAAACGTATGCTTACACGTGAACAACCCCCTTGCCAATACACCATCGAGGAACTGAAAGAGCGTTTGGAAGAGGCAGAGGAGGATTTCCGGATGGGGCGGTATTATACGACAGAAGAAGTAAGAGCTTATTTTCATCAAAAATACAATATATGAACCTGAAATTACATTGGTCAACCAAAGCCATACAAGACCTTGACAAAATTTACAGCTTTTACTCCAAAGGAAATGAGAAAGCAGCAGTAGACTTATATAATGCCATTCTTGATGCAATAGAACTCTTATGTTCTTTTCCGGAGATGGCTCCCATAGAGCTGTCATTGGAAAAGTGCTCGAGGCAGTACCGGGGACTTATGGTCAGAAGAAATTTCAAAATTATATATTATATAAGGAATCGGACGATATATCTTGTAGCCGTATGGGACTGCCGGCAAAGTATTAAAAAACTATGGAAACGATTTAAGCTATTTAATCACTAATAATACAGAACTTTCTACATTATCTGAAAAAATATTCCTACATTTGTACGATCTTAGGGTTTGGCATATGAAGGTATTAATTACAATCGTTTTGTTGCTGGCTGTATGGGCCGGTTATCCGCTTGAGGTGATGGCACAGCAAGCGAATACGGCTATATCCCGGGTGGCCACCCCAAAAGACAAGGAAAAGGACTCTGTGGAGATCAGCGCCTATGATAACAAGATCGTTGTGGAAAATGCTCCGGCCGGTAGCAAGCTCGAAATTTACAGCGTGGTAGGCATCCGGGTGAAAGAGATACCGATGAAGCAACCCTCCGGCGAATATACGGTGGATATTGCCAAAGGGTACTACATCGTCCGGATTGGCGACACGGTTCGTAAAGTGTCCATCCGCTAACATTCGTCAGGCTCCCCAAAAAGACATCCCGACTGCATACGAAAACAACGTCCATCCTATGAAGGAGGCGGCTTGTCGTGTGTAGCCCGTCCGTACTCCGAGAGTGTCAAGAGGGCTCCTATACATCCCAGTACCACCTCTGAACGGTCCGCCCACAGGGCCATCATCCCCAAGGCGGCCAGATACAATGCCAATACCTTCCTGAGGCACATCATCCGGCACCTCGTCCGGCAGCTCTCCCGGTATCGGGTGAGCAGGCTTTTCATTTTTCTCATCTTTTTTCTTCTTTCTCTTTTTCAAGTTCAACAAGAGGCCTAACAAGGCTCTGATAAATTCAAGGATTTGTCTTAGTTTGTTCATGGTGAATTATGTATTTGATAGTTGATAACCGTTGGGGCGGGGTCCGCCCGCCCATTACCGTCCGTCCGCCGTCCGTCCGCCGTCCGTCATTGCCGTCCGTCCCCGTCCGTTCGCCGTCCGTCCGCCGTCCGTCATTGCCGTCCGTCCCCGTCCGTTCGCCGTCCGTCCGCCGTCCGTCATTGCCGTCCGTCCCCGTCCGTTCGCCGTCCCCGTCCCCATTGGATTCGGCGGGCAGACCCCGCCGTTACGGGGGATTGTTTTATATTTTCATGCTGCAAGAATCGGGCGGGCAGACTCCGGGCGGGCAGACCCCGCCCCTCCCCAATCCAACAACCTCCCGATGTCCGCTTCGAGCGCGATGATGTTGCGGCGGTACAGGTCGCGGTTGTCGCCGTTTTGTTCACTGATGTAAGGGCTGTAGGCGATCTCTTTTGCATAGGCTTCGGGTTGGAAGCTGAAATGATAGGCGCGAGGATAGGCGGAGCGGATCAGGCGGGCGAAGTCGAGGAAAGAAAGGCGTGTTGCTTCGTAATGCCTGAAATGATGAGTCCCATAGGCCGTCTCGAATGTGGCCCGCTGCCCATGCCAATACGCATTCGAAGCGCCATAGCCCATCAGTCCGAAGAAGTTATGATGTTCCGTCGCAAGACAGGAACTCCCCCAGCCACTCTCAAGCGCACCTTGTGCAAGAATGATCCGGGCGTTTATGCCGAACAGCTTTTCAGCCTCGGCAGCAGCCTGCCGGCAAGTGTGTAAAAAGTTGATTTTTTTATCCATGATATATTGGTAGTTATTTGTATTTCAGGTTGATAATGCTTATATTTACATATTCTAATCAAGTAGAAATACAATGGAAAATTCACTGAATCAAAACAAAGTCTGGGGATGGGGCGAGCTGGCCCTGATGTACTTCCCGAATATCTCACAGAAGAGCGCGACCATGCAATTGTTGAAATGGATACGCGTCAGCGACGAACTGGTCGGACAACTGGAAAAATCAGGCTGGCATCCGGGCAAGAAATACCTCACCCCCAGGCAAAAGGATTACATTGTGGGACATCTCGGAGAACCCTGAAGAGCTTTGAGAGTTGAAAGTTGAAAGTTATTTGTACGAACGCGAAGCATCACTTTCACCTTTCACCTTTCAACTCTCAAAGTTCTCCCGGCCGGTCATCTTCGCCCCCTCCCTCGTCTGGAGCACCGGAAGCGATCTTTTCGAACGTATAGTTCTTGACGGCTTCTTTCAGTAATTTGCCGGGACGGAAGACGATGCGGCGGCTTTTGATTAGCACCTGGTTAAACTCCTTCTCGGTCACCGTGCCGGTACTGCCGAACTGTAACTGGAAGCTGCCCAATTCACCCACTTTGACGACCTCGCCTTTGCCGAGGTTGCGGCGCATCACGTTGACCAATTCGTCGAGGATCAGTTTCACGTCACCGGACGAGGCGGTGGACTGGGCCGAGATCAGGTCGCACAATTCATACACATCGCACGTGCCGGTCGTATTGGCACTGGCGTAATACAGTTTCGAACCTTCAGCAGCATCTTTGCGCATATCCTTGCGCAGGACCAATTTGTACTTTGCTGGCATAACATCTGGATTTTAAGGTAAAACATTCATTTCTTAATCACATAGCAAAGATACAACCGCCTCCGACGCCCATGCGGAATGTGGCGGAACGGTGCGGAAAGAGGGGGAGGAGAGGGGAAAAACGGGGAAAGTTGTATGTTTGTCCATAATCTTTCGTATATTTGTGAATATTAAAGAGGTTGAACAATGGGAAAGCTAACGGACAATGAATTCTCAAAATCATTTTTAAGCCGGATGCAAAATCGTCAGGGGCAGGTCAATCATATGGATATCAGTAAACAGGAAATCCAAAGATGTTGGCAACGGCAAATCCCGTATTTGTATAAAGATAATCAAAGGATTCGAAAAGACAACCGTTTTATTCGTGCTAATGCCGATGGTAGTGAAGATGTCGTTGAACTGGCGAATCTGGAACGTGCCCTGTATAGTCAAGACATAAAATTCAAGAAAATAAGAGCCTCTCGTCCTGCAGGAGAAGGGGTTCTGTTCCAACAGATCAAAAAATAATCTCCATGAATCCCATCCTGCATATTGTCATGGGTCCCAATGGAGCCGGTAAAAGCACTTTCGGCTCTTTGTACACGGATGGTATACCTGTATATGATCCGGATAAAAGAGGAATGGAAATTAGGACCTATATAAAGAATCTGAGCAAATCGCAACGTAAGCAGTTGTATCCGGCCTATACAAATGATATGTTTGAGGAATTATTTGACGAGTTGACAGCTGATTATCAATGGGAGGAATACGACGAATTACGGAAACATTGTATTGCGGATTCTATTGATTTTGCGTTAGAAACACCGTTCGCGGATAATTTTGGGTTGAACCAGGTTTTGTATTTCAAGGCTCATGGATATCATATTCATGGTATTTTCTTTGGGTTGAATACTGTGGCGCAAAGTATCGCGAATGTTAGTCTGAGAGTCAAAAAAAAAGGGCATGACCTCCCTTTGCAGTCCATCGAGTGGAACTTTAATCAATGCTACGTCAATCTCAAAAAATATATGGGTCTGTTTGAATCTATTCTTTTTATGGATGCCCAGAATCCGCTCAATAATCCTGTTTTAGTTGCACAGTATAAGGATAATCGGTTTATGAACATATTGCCGGGAGAGGCTGGATGGTTACGGCGTTTGACATGACCCGTCATATCCCCCGATGCCGGTGCGGAAAGAGGGGGAGGAGAGGGGAAAAACGGGGAAAGTCAGGGTTGGTTCCTACAAAATCGTAAAACTGATTTTTCGTCCGAGGCCTTGGAATATCTTGAACAAGGTGGACAGTTGGATGTCTGCATGTCCGTTCTCGATACGGGAGATGTAGCTTTTCTTCGTTCCGATCTTAGCAGCAAGCTGTTCTTGCGTCAGGCCTGCTTTCAAACGTTCTGCTTTCAATTGTTCGCCGATGATAAAAGCCTCGCAGTTGCTTTCGAACTCATCCCGTTGAGCTGTACCCGGTACGCCGAAGTCCTCGGTGATCAGATCCTCTATAGGGGTACATCTTATTGCTTCCAACTCTTTTTTATTCATTGTTTGTTCCTCCTTTTGTCTTTTTGACATAAAAATATTCATTCATGATCCGCTTGGCTCGTTCTATCTCGCTCGGAGGCGTCTTTTGTGTTTTTTTCTGGAAACCGTTAAATAGAATCACCAAGTTATCTTCATCCATGCAACAGAAGATCCGATAAATATTCCCGCTTTCCTCCACGCGAACTTCATATAGCCCTTTTACGGTGGTTATGGCTTTCAGATATTTCCCCGGTACTTGCTCCAGTGTCATGATATAAACAAAAATCTGATAGATTTTACTTAATGCATTCCGAGGCAAGGTCTTTTTGAAGTCCTTAAAATAGTTGGCGAAGGCCACTATCTGGCGGATATATTTTCTTTTCTCTTCCATAGTTTAGGATTTACTTCGCCAAAGATAACGAATTAGTGAACAAAGACAATGCTTTTCAGTTTTATTTTTTACCACCTATACCCCACAGGGCAAAACCCTATACCCTTTTTTCCCGGAAGCTATGGCTTTTTGGGGGATAGGGTATAGGGTTTTTCTCTCTTGAAAACGGCTCGGAGGGGGAAAAGGACAAAAAGGGGCTAAAAAGGCATCCTATGTTTTTTCAGGGTCAGGGAGGTCTGTCTTTTGGTATTCGCCGTGAGCTATTCTTTTGATATATAAAGGAATGAGCTTGCTGATGAGCCGTCTCACCTCCCTTTCTGCCATGCCTTCCGCCTCGCCTAAGCGGTAGGCTTCCTGCAGGGTAAATTCGTGCGGCAACCGGGCTAAAAGGTTGCGCCCTTTGCGAGGGTAGGAAAGCTCCGGGACTTCCTCGTCGTGGCGGAGTGAGGTCAACAACAGGCGGCTGTGTTCGAGGCAGGTCGAGGTGATGGCGAGGGCGGCCCGGAAATGCTCGTCGGTGCAAAATTGCTTGTCCATCCCGTAGCCCGCCGTACCGCACCGCAATGCGGTGAAGACCATGCAGAGGCGGAACGTGATCAGCCCGTAGCGTTTCACGACGCTGAGGAACTCCTCACCTCCGAAAAGATCCGCTTCGTGCAGCCATACCGTGAAACGTTGGTTCAGTTCTCGCCATTGCACCGCCGTCAGGCATACCTGCAACGGGCGTTTGCGGAGTGTCAAAGCGATATCCATCACCTGTTCGGACAGCTCGGCCAGCTTCTTTTCCATCTCCATCCCGCTGCCATCGGGCGAGACATCCTGCCAGACGGCCTCATTGCGGCAGGTGTAGAGCAAGAGGCGGCTCACAAGGCCGCTTTCGCTGTCGGGGATCAGGCGGGGGAATTGTCCGGGCGTGCCGGAGAGGAGCAACGCCAGGCGCGGGCGTTCGATGCGGATCAGTTCGTTGTCCGTCTTGCGCGATGAGGCGACCCGTTCGTGGTGGAACGCCTTGCGGAGCAGGTCGTCGAACATACCGAAATCCAACTTGCTCGCCGATACGATCGTGTCGATCTCGCTGTCAGCCATCAGCCCTCCCATGCTGCCGTTGTCGCGCAGGTGGATGAGCAGCTTCGCCTTGGTGATCTGTGTCGGGATGTTCAGGTAGGCCGTTGCAGCGGGGATGGGAGCGTCTTTCACCGAGACGGTCCGGTGGTTCTTGCGTGCCTCCGCCTTCTTCAGCTCCCAGTCTTCGAGGGCCTGCCGGTATTCCTCTTCGGCACGTCCCGTTTCCACCTCGACCAGGTTCGCATAGTGGTCGGCCAAGTGACGCATATCGTTGATGCACCCCTTCCCGTTGGCGGCAGGGGCGATTTCGACCGTGAAGATGTGGGGGTAGACGCGCTTGCGGTGATAGACGCCCGATACCTCCGGAAGGCAGGCGCTCAACACTGTGCAAGCCCCCAAGAGAGCCATGTCGCGCTCGCGGCGCTGCGGGTAGAAGGAGACGGCTTCGCGGATCAGGGGCGGGAGCAGCTCGTATAGCTCTTCGGGCAGGAAAGGGGTCTGTTCGCGGAGTGTTTCGCCTGAGTTTTCGGGGTCCGGTTCATACCCTCCGGCGTTCTGATTTGTAGCGGATGCCTTTTTTGCCCTTCTGTGTCCTTTTCTGTCGGCGAAGGTCGCGTGTTCTGATGCATTCCCTTGATAAGCAGAATATAACGTCTGCTCGATTTCTGCCGGAGTGAAGTCATCTGCTTGCAGGCCGAGCGTGCAGCAAGCGACTGTTTCGGCATACGAAAAGCCCCTCCGGTTGGCCTCGCAGCCGAGGCGGTAGACCGTCTGGTTGCGCGATCCGGCAAGCGGCGGGTTACGGTCGAGGAAACGGGTGACAAACGCATCGACACCCTCTTCGGCCGACTGCTCTTCGGGGATGTGGAAGACCGTGGCATCCGGGTTGTAATACGCTTCCGGATCGTCGCTCACGTAGCAGCAACGGCTGATGTCCTTACACTTGGCATCGCTCGCCACGCCGCCCGCCTTCTCGAAGAAGGCGGCGACCTGCAGGTAGGCCTCTCTGTGGCGTCGGGGCGGGCAGTCTACGCGTACGAAGACCTTCAGCCCTTCTCCACTGGGACTGACGAACATCGCCAGCGTGAAGTCCAGCATCCGGAAGATGAGGATCAGTGCCGCAAGGTCCTCCACATGGTCGAAATCCAGCCCGACAACTTGACTGTACGTTTCGATCGCACTTGCCTTATGCCCTCCCTTGAATACCCCCGAAGGGGTGAATCCCGGCAATCCGCCTTTCAGACGGCGGGCCTCTTCGGAGCGCCTTGCTGCGAGTGCGGTGCGGTAGGCGATGATTTCACGTTGCCACCGGCGGCGCCGGATCAGGATAATGATTTCTTCAAGAGTTAAGACTTGGCACTCGGTCCGGAACAGGCTGGCATAAAAAGAAACAAGTTCTTGTTTTTTCATGATATTATTAATTTAAGGCAAAAAAGATTGCCGGTTGATGATGACCCAAAGGTAGGGGGATCTTATCATACCGGCAATCATATAAAAAGTATGTTATCTGAATTGTAAATCTTTTTATATCAATTATATAAAGAAATTTATTTCGGCATAATATATTATTTTGTCGCTTTTAATTTGTTGAAAATTAACATTCTTGCCGATTTCTTTTATCTCTTGAATAATAATAAGTGGACAGTGTCGTGACGGCGACGGCGAACCCGAAGATGACTTGCATGGCTTTGAAGAGCCCTGTTGCCTTTTCCGTGTCTTTTTTGAACTCCGGCAGGTAGCGTATCCCGCTGAAATATTCGACGAGCGTGCGTGCATCGTCTATCGGGATCTGTGTTTCTTCGAGCCCGTCGGCTTCACTGAGCAGTTCGCGTATGCGCTTGCGTGTGTCCCGGACGGCATCGGTCGTGTAGCGGGTTGTTTTCACTCCTTCCGTCTGTTTCGACTTGAGGCTTTCCAGGCGGGTGTATAGTTCCGCCATTTCTTGTGCTTTCGGTGAAAGCGTTCGTTTTTTTTCATTATAAATTTTTTTATTTGATTGTTCTGTTACTTTTCTCTTGAAAGAAAAGTAACCAAAAGTTCAAGATTGTTCTGTTACTTTTGGCTTGATCCAAAAGTAACCAAAAGATCAAGGCTTAAGCTGCTTCGCTACTCCGTTCCCTGCGTTCGCTGTCGCGTCTGAAACTCGCTTCGCTCAAACAGCAGACGCTCCGGACGCTCACTCCGGTCACTGCGCTTAACGCTCACCAGCTTAGGCCGGAAGTAGAGCCTGACGGCTCTTTGGGGATGGCCGATGCCGCCTGCTTCTTTGTGATCCCGCATCAAGTGTGGGAACAGGTTTGTCCCTGTGCTTGCCTCCGTGTTGCTTCTGTGTTTGTCGGGCTTGTCTCCGTGTTTGTCCTCGCACTTGTGAGGGTGTCTCGAAACTATCCTGTTCCCGCGCCCCGCGCGGGATCGCAGAAGAACAGTCGGCATCGGCCATCCCAAGAGAAAGCGCAGCTTTCTACGAAAGGCCTAAGCGGATGGGCGTCAAGCGAAGGGCAAAGACGGAGCGTCCGGAGCCTGCGCTGTCTGAGCGCAGCGAGTTTCGCAGGCGACAGCGTAGTCTTTGACCGGAGTAGCCCAGCCGGTTAAGCCTTGATCTTTTGGTTACTTTTGGATCAAGCCAAAAGTAACAAGTGATTATGATAAACAACGAAGCCCCGACAGTTTTCGTACACTACCGGGGCTTGTTTTTTTGTATGCCTTCGTCCTTCGCAGGGGGAAGACAACTTGAACTTTTAAATTCAATATACTTTAGTATTATTAATATTAAATCCGGCCACTTATTCGCCTCTCGCAGGGTAATTGCCGTTTTACGGGCACGCAGCCGAAGAATTATTTGATTATAAATTTTGTCTGTCCGTAGGGGCGGAGTTCTACTCCGCCCTTACAGAATGGACAGTGTTCTTATTTTACGATAGCTTTAACAGCTTCTTCACCTTCAACAGCTACTACGACTACACCCTGAGGAGCTGCGATGGCAGCGTTGTCAGAAGTCAGAACTGCGTTAGCAACCACCTGACCGAGGATGTTAGAGATAACAACCTTCTTGCCGGCAGCACTTGCGATTGTTACTTGACCTTCGCCAGCGATCACCTTTACTTCAGATACTTCTACGCCTTCGTTGGCCGTAGGAGCTTCTGTTGTTACTACATTTACTGCGATAGCTTCTTCTTCTTTAGAAGTCAAAGTCACATATTCGTTGATGATACGCAGGTATTGGTTGTTTTCGTTCTGAACGTAAACAGCGCCCTCTTCACCGTCGACAAACGGGAACTTGAACTGGTACGGTTTAACAGCATCGTTCTTTAATGCCTTTTCCGTAGAAGCGATAACCAAAGTATCTTTTGTTGCAACACGTTTAGCTTCAACAAACATGACAGAGTCTGTACGATATGCACCCAAGAAATTACCGGCCAATGTGTCTTCTTCGTAGGCTGCGCCCTTCATGATGAAGTAAGTCGGTACGTTCAGCGGAGTTTCGCCAGCGTCAAACTTGGCTGTATCAATCCACAATGCAAATGATTCTTTGTTGTAATCAGATTTCAAGTCAGAAGTGATACGACGGAAGATGGCAGCGCTGTCAGCACCCATTGTCAACATATCTTCGCGTCCGTCTGTCTTGATCGTATAGTGGCCCGGAGCAACTGTCAGGTATTTCGGAGCGGCAGGAGCTTCCAAAGTGAAACGATCCTGGCCTTCCGGACAGCCTACACCTGAAACATACTGCATATAGTTGTCTGTAGCTTGAGCATTCAGATACCAAACTGTTTGTGTAGTTTGAGAAGCCATTGTACCTGTCAAAACATTGTATACTGCAAAGTATTCACCGTTACCTGCATTCTTGAATGCAAAGATCACAGGATATGCTCCTTCTTCTTCATCAATGATCAATTGGCCTTTTGCATTTCTGGTTAAAACTTTACCATCTTTTGTCTTGAATGTATAAGTTTCAGCAACCAATTCATCGTTTACACCGTATTTCTTTGTTTCCTTAACTGTCGGATAAAGCAACAGGGAAGCATCGTCAACCTTAACGCCTAATACAGAGTCAGCCACAGTTGTCACATAGATGTTTTCGCCGATACCGTTCACCAAGCTCAAAGCGAACTTCTTGTATTCAGGAGTTTCGATCTGATAATAGTCTACGCCACCTTTCTTGATGTCTTCGATAGCTTCGATCTTGAATGTATCCAACTTGCCTGTTGTGTACAGACCTTCGCCGGCTTCGAACAGGATCAAAGAGAAGTCTTCGCCTGTGTAGCGGTTCTTGATCGTCATGTCCTTGCCTTCGCCTTCTACTACCCATACATTGTAAGAGTTGTCAGCCGATACTTCGTCTACAAATTCTCTGTAGCTGTTAACTGCTGTACCGCACAAGCTGTTTACGATATACTTGTCTGCTGTAGCCTTGTTGGTAGACTGGAAGAAGTAGTAACCTTCAGCGATTTCCGGATAAACAGGAGCTTCGAATGCGTAAGGCATCAAAGTACCTTCTTTTCTTGCATTGTTATCTTTTACAACCGTAGAAACCAACTCTTTGTCATCCAATACGGCTGCACCTAAAACAGTAGCACCTGATGCGTTGTCAACGATTTTAAAAGTCGCAGCAGCGGCAGCTGTGGCAGGCACATATTCAACAGCAGCGGCCGGAGTAAATGTCACACTGTCAGGATATCCTACCAAGTAAGACATAGAGAACACCTTCAAGCCATTTCTTTCTTTTGTTGCTGCTTTCGTAATGATCGTATCAGTGCCCAAACCGTAACCAAATACATTGTCTTGATGTACACTTTCCAGTCTGTAACGAGTTGTGTCGATTGTGAAGTATTCTGGATTCTCAACACCGATCTGTGAAGCCGGCAAGAATGCAAACTGAGTAGCAGCGTCTGCATCTTCTGCTGCTCCATAGAAAGTGATGTCGCCACTTGCATAACTCTTAACAGGAACTACCTGAAAGTTAGCCAAGCCCGGAATATTTGTAGACTGGATAACCGGCAATTTAAGATCGGCATAAGTCATGTTGATCAAAGTGTTCTTTAAAGTCTCAACACCATCTTTATCCAACTGCCAATGCGCAAAAGAAGCAATCTGAATAGTAGCAGTCGCTCCAACAAGACCGGCCAAAGCGTCTCTCATACTCTGATCTTTCGCTTTTGCCAAACGAGCTGAACGAACCATGTAATCTTCTCCATTAGCGAACCAACGATAAGATCCCAAAGCAACGATTGAATCACCTGCTTCTGTTGTATAACGATAAGCAAGCGTGTACATTTTTTCTGTGTTGCCATCACTATATGCATCTAAAGACCACCAAGCATTAGCGTCAGTCGCTGTTACTACTTTTGCAGAATCGGTAGAAGCCTTGATCTCAGTATATCCTGCATAATTAACAGTCTTGGCCGGAGCATCATAAGCCAACTTAACACCGGTTGCAACGTTTTCAAAAGCATAATCTTTCAGGCCACCTGCATTTTCACGAACTGTCACTTTCCAACTGATTGAATCTATATCAGCTGCGGTTGCAGGTTTAAAACTACTTTGTTCAACCGGGACAATTCCTTTTTCACCTTTCGCTTTTAGATAAGTAGGCCAAGGATGATCCCCTTGTGGCCCTTGGGTAATACTATTCTTTACAAGAACAACATCACCAGTCTTTAATTCATCAGGTGCAGTTTGTGCGAACGCCCCGACACTACCGACCAGTAGGACACCGGCCAAAAGAGTAGAAAACTTTTTGTTCATAATTCTAAAATGTTTAATTAATAAATAGTATATCTGTATATTTCTTTCTTTTCTCAAACCTCTTGTTTTACAAGAGTTAACCAAATTCCTGTATAATGACGAGAGAAAACGTACGTTTTTTTTAGTCATTTTTTCGGGGCTTTCGGGAGGGTTCGTATCAGAAAGAAGGTTTTTCGTACGGGTTAGGCTATCTAATTGATAAGAAAGAATATAGAAAAGGAAAATTTATTGGGAGAAAGGATTGCAGGTTTAAAAAGTAGTTGTATTTTTGTAGCTGAAAAATGACGAATCTAAACGTACGTTTTCATTAGTCATTTTGAAAATCACCTCTATCTTTTTTATATCCAACTACTTATAAATATAAAAACGCTCTAAAGCAAGGTTGAAATCCGTTTTTTATATAATGTATATATGTACCTTATATAGTTGTGTAAGTCCAAGTTTGTCAATAATATACATGATATCTTCAATCTGCCGGCCTCTATTGCTATAATAGCCTGAATCTGCCGTTTTCTGGAAAAAGCCACTTCGTATCGTTCCACTGTTGTTAACAAAATCTAAATGCCAACAAGGCGGAAGTTTCTTTCTCCCCTATTGCCCCGATGGTTGTTTGGCATAAAAATAATTCCCTATTTTTGCGAATTGTCTTATGTATTCTTATCTTTGTGCTAATTAAGAACATATACATGAATGTAGAATTTGAAAGAAAGTATTTGGCCGAACTTTATGCAAAAAGGAAAACTGATGATAAAAAACATCGCTTTCAACCGCAAATAATTAACGGTTATCTCAAATGTGTCAAAGCTTTGTTGAATGCCTCTAAGATGGAAGAATTGTCTCAATACAGATCTTTGAACTACGAGAAATTGATCGGTGGTAAGAAGGGACTTTCCTCTCTTCGAATCAATGACCAATACAGGCTTGAATTTCGGGAAATAACAAATGCCAATAATCAAACAACCGTGGAAATATGTTCTTTAGTTGATATTACAAACCATTATAAATAATATGTCATATGGAACTGACTGCTAATAGCTTACACTCCTTCCGCCCTTATCATCCAGGAGAATTGGTAAAGGAAGAGTTGGAATGCAGAGGTATCAGGCAAAAGGCTTTTGCAAAAAAATTCGAGTTGTCTTATTCTGCTTTTAACGAGATTTTAAATGCAAAACGTCCTATAACAACAGAGTTTGCGCTGCTGTTGGAGGCTGCATTAGGTATCAATGCCGATCTGCTTGTAAGAATGCAGGCGGATTATGATATACAAATGGCTCGTAAGAATAGTTCCTTGCTTGAAAAGTTGAACGATATAAAAAAGATAGCTGCTGTATTCTGATGGTAGAGCTTTGAGTATACGTTTGTATTTTCAACTTTGAACTATAGGTTATCTGTTTGAGAGCCTGTCTCTTTGTAAAAATGGAATTTTATTATGGATACGACAATACAAGGTTTTTTATTTGAACATTCCTAAAGCTGATGTTAAGTTTTTCCGGCAATTGGCAAAAAAATGGGATGGTCTGCGTCTACTAAAGAAAGTATGTTGGACCGGTATGTCAAGTCTCGTCCTAAAGATGTTGAACTGTCTGACGATGATATTTTATCGGAGTTGAATGCCGTAAGATATAGCAAATGAAAATAGTTGTAGACATGAATATTCGGATATCTAAAAAATACCCTCCATCTCGCTCATTTGAAACAAGTTATTAAATATTCTGTTTATATTTGCAAGTTATCAACAGATAAGGTGACTTTTCAACAAAACGGACATTGTTTTGCTTGAACTGGTTTGTGTTAGGTTTTTAATGTTTAGTTTTGCTCCCGAATAAATAGACAAAGTATGGGAAAGATTATCGCTTTAGCAAATCAGAAAGGTGGGGTAGGTAAGACTACCACTACGATAAATCTGGCTGCATCGCTGGCTGCACTTGAGAAAAAGGTGCTGGTGGTCGATGCGGATCCGCAGGCAAATGCTTCGTCGGGATTGGGTGTGGATATCCGCAGTGTGGAGCAGTCGATCTACGAATGTGTGGTGAATGGCGACGATCCGAAAGGGGCTATTACCAATACGGAAGTGGAAGGGCTGGATATTATCCCCTCGCATATCGACCTGGTAGGTGCGGAGATTGAAATGCTGAACATGGAGAACCGGGAGCAGATATTGAAACAAGTGCTGGTTCCGCTGAAAGATCGGTACGATTATATCCTGATCGACTGTTCTCCCTCTTTGGGGCTGATCACGGTCAATGCCTTGACAGCAGCCGATTCGGTGATGATACCCGTGCAATGTGAGTATTTTGCGTTGGAAGGTATTAGTAAACTGTTGAATACGATAAAGATTATCAAGTCGAAGCTGAATCCTGCTTTGGAAATCGAAGGCTTTCTGCTGACCATGTACGATTCGCGTCTTCGTCTGGCCAACCAGATATATGAAGAAGTGAAACGTCCGTTCCGGGACTTGGTTTTCACGACCGTTATTCAGCGTAATGTCAAATTAAGCGAGGCTTCCAGCTACGGCAAACCCGTACTGCTTTACGATGCCGAATCGAAGGGAGCTTTGAATCACATGCAGCTTGCACAGGAGCTGATAGATAAAAACAAATAGATTTATGATTTATGATTTATGATTTGTTTGTCTTTTCAAATCATAAATCATAAATCATAAATCATAAATTCGAAAGTTTATGGTAATGAAAAGATCGGCTCTTGGCCGTGGATTGGATGCTTTGATAACGATGGACGACCTGAAAACGGGCGGTTCGTCGTCTATTAGTGAAATAGAGCTGAGTAAGATCCAGCCCAATCCGGATCAACCCCGTTCTGTTTTTGAGGAAGAGACGCTTGAGGAACTGGCAACTTCCATCCGTTCATTGGGTGTCATTCAGCCGATTACGCTGAAAGAGACGGGAACGGACAAATATATGATTATCTCCGGTGAACGCCGGTATCGTGCCTCCTTGATGGCAGGCTTGGAACGGATTCCCGCCTATATCAAAACCGCAGCAGACGAGAATGTCGTCGAAATGGCTCTGATCGAGAATATCCAGCGTGAAGACCTGAACTCGATAGAAATTGCTTTGGCTTATCAGAAGCTGATCGACAGTTACGGCCTGACGCAGGAAAAGCTGAGCGAACGCGTCGGCAAGAAGCGGGCGACGATTGCCAATTATCTCCGCCTCTTGAAGCTCCCTGCCGAGATACAGGTAGGGCTGAAAGACAAGAAGATCGACATGGGGCATGCACGTGCACTGCTTCCTGTCGAGGACCCGGAAGTGCAGTTGGCTCTTTACGAGCAGATATTGGTGGATGGACTGTCTGTCCGTAACGTAGAAGAAATAGTACGCGGTGGAGTGGATGCGGCAGCTCTCGAACAGGCTAAGAAGGAAAAGCCTGCCCAGAGGAAACCGAAACTTCCTGAGGAATTCAACTTACTGAAGGATCATCTGTCCAGTTTCTTTAATACGAAGGTCCAACTGGTATGCAACGAAAAAGGAAAAGGTAAAATAACGATCCCCTTTGCATCTGAGGATGAATTGGAAAGACTGATCGGCTTGTTGGATAAGTTGAAATGAGAAACGGGAAAGCGATTTTATGGATAATAGTCCTGCTGTGCTGTTCGGTATGGTCCGGCCACGCGCAAGGGACGATAGTGGCCAAGCAGGATACGGTGATATCTTCCGATTCGACCGTTACGGCTGTGGTTCCCGGAGAAACAGCTAAGGCCGATTCGACGGTGAAGGCTGTGCTTTCGGCAGCCGACTCGCTTCCCCAGCCGAAGGTGAAGTTGAAGGAATTCAAACCTGATCCGAACAAAGCGCTGCTTTATGCCTTGGTGCCGGGTCTGGGACAGATATATAACAGGAAGTATTGGAAGCTTCCGTTGGTATATGGAGCCTTTATGGGTTGTATGTATGCCATCACCTGGAACAATAAGAATTATAAGGACTATTCGACTGCCTATTTCGATATCATGGCGGATTACCAAAAGGTATTGGCGGCAGAGAAGGAGGGAAAAGAATATAATGGCCCCTGGCAGGATAGCTGGACGATCTTTGTCAGGAATGGGGAAGAGAGTTCATATGTCTCGAACACCCAGTTCCAGGACAACCTGAAGCGTCGGAAAGATTACTTCCGCCGTTACAGGGATTTGAGTATTATCATTACAGTCGGGGTGTATGCGATCAGTATTATCGATGCGTATGTGGATGCCCAACTGTTCGACTTTGACATTTCTCCGGACCTGAGTATGCACTGGTCGCCGGAGGTAACTCCGAAGACCCGCTATACGCCGGGCTCGTATGGATTGAATTGCAGTTTTAAGTTCTAACATCATGAATAAAAACCTACTTATCCTATTCTGCCTGTTCTGCCTGATGCAGGTCTCCCGTGCACAAGACCCTATATTCGGCGAACCGCAGCATTCGACATTATCGGCAGACTCGCTGTCTGACGTAGTGGGCCTGATACCTGAAAGCCTTGATGCAAATGTGGATAGTTTGCTTCATTCCTGGCATGTGCAATACTTTTCGAAAGTGGATGAGTATTGTCACGATGATGCGGAGAATGTTTATTTTCCCGATTCTGTTTACGAAGAACGCTTGGAACGTCTGCCGAGTGTGATCCGTCTGCCTTACAACGAGGTGGTGAGGGATTGCATCGACCTGTATGCGGGACGCAAACGTGATCTGGTACGTTATATGTTAGGTATGGCGGATTTCTATTTCCCCATTATCGAACAGGTGCTCGACAAGCATAACCTGCCTTTGGAACTGAAGTATTTGGCTGTCGTCGAAAGCGCTCTGAATCCGGTTGCCCTTTCCCGTGTGGGAGCTTGCGGGTTATGGCAATTCATGCTTCCGACCGGTAAGATATATGGTTTGGAGATCAACAGCTTGCTGGACGAACGGCGTGATCCGGAAAAGGCGACTGAAGCGGCTTGTAAGTATTTTGAAGATATGTATGCCATTTATGGCGACTGGAACCTGGTGCTGGCTTCCTATAACTGTGGTCCGGGCAATGTGAATAAGGCAATCCGCCGTTCGGGAGGAAAGACCGATTTCTGGGAGATCTTCCGCTACCTGCCCCGTGAAACCCGTTCGTATGTGCCGCTGTTTATCGCTGCCAATTATATCATGAATTACTATTGCGATCATAATATCTGCCCGATGCAGACCAGCCTTCCGTTGGCGACTGATACAGTTATGGTGAACAGTATGCTTCACCTGCAACAAGTTTCCGATGTGCTGGGGATCGACATCGAGCAGCTTCGTGCGCTCAACCCGCAATATAAACGGGATATTATACCGGGGAATACGGAACCTTCCGTATTGAAACTTCCGGCATCGCAGACGTATGCGTTTGTCGACAAGGAGGATTCGGTCTATACACATCGTATAGAGGAGTTATTGGGGGGCTGTGTGCCGGTCAATGCTGCCGACGGATCGAAGAATCTCACGCTTGAGAAAATAACTCATGTGGTAGCCTCCGGTGAGAATATCTATACCATCGCGAATCGCTATGGCGTTACTCCGAAGGATATCCGTAAATGGAACGGGCTCGGTTCTAACCGTGTTGCCAAAGGCCGCCGCCTACGTCTGCATGTCGATAACGGAGGTGTCGCATTCGCTTCCGCCAAGACAAAGAAGACCGAAAAGGCTGGGACTGTTCCCGTTCGCGCTTCAGGTAAAAGTTTGACTTATAAAGTACAGTCCGGTGATTCCCTTTACTCCATTGCCAAGAAGTATCCGGGAGTCTCCACAGACGACTTGCAGAGAGCCAACGGGCTGACAAGCGCCGATATCCGACCGGGACAGGTCCTGAAAATTCCGGTCGTTTAACTTTTTCTGTCGCTTTCGGGAATATATAAGCAAATATTTATATATATTTGCCTACATACACGTTTAAAATACGGAAGGGCATTCGATATGAGCGACATAAATGATACAAAAGACACAACGGATATGCAGCCTGCCCAGGAGGTGAAACCCGTCCTCTCGGCCGACGAGCAGATGATTCAGGACGGCTTTAACGCGCTGTTGCAGGATTACCTTAAATCAAACCATCGCCGCAAGGTGGAACGCATAACCAAGGCGTTCAACTTTGCCAATCAGGCACATGCCGGCGTGAAGCGTCGTTCGGGAGAGCCTTACATCATGCACCCGATAGCCGTAGCACGTATCGTTTGCCGCGAGATGGGACTGGGTTCCACTTCCATCTGTTCGGCTTTGTTGCACGATGTGGTGGAAGATACCGAATACACGGTTGAGGATATTAAGGATATGTTCGGCGAGAAGATCGCCCAAATCGTGGATGGCCTGACGAAGATTTCCGGTGGTATCTTCGGTGAGCAGGCCTCGGCACAGGCGGAAAATTTCCGTAAGTTGTTGCTGACGATGAGTGACGATATCCGGGTGATCCTGATCAAGATAGCCGACCGTCTCCATAACATGCGTACGTTGGGTTCTATGTTGCCCGCAAAGCAATTCAAGATAGCCGGTGAAACGCTTTATCTCTATGCTCCTTTGGCACACCGTCTGGGGCTTTTCTCCATCAAGACGGAACTGGAAGACCTGAGCTTCAAGTATGAGCATCCACAGGAATATGCCTTTATCAATCTGAAATTGACATCTACGGAAGCAGCCCGTAACACTTTGTTCGAGCATTTTGCCGTACCGGTAGACAAGAAGTTGAAGGAGATGGGGCTCAACTACGAAATGCGTGCTCGTGTGAAATCCGCTTATTCCATCTGGAACAAGATGGAGAGCAAAGGTGTCAGTTTTGAAGATATCTACGATATATATGCTGTCCGTATCATCTTCGACCCGCTGCCGGGTGTGGATGAGAAGAACCAATGTTGGGATATCTATTCCGCTATTACGGATATCTACCGTATTCGACCGGACCGTATCCGCGATTGGGTGAGCCGTCCGAAAGCCAACGGTTATCAGGCGTTGCACCTGACCGTGATGGGACCTGACGGGCAATGGGTGGAAATACAGATCCGTAGCCGCCGTATGGACGAGATTGCCGAGAAAGGCTTTGCCGCCCACTGGAAATATAAGGAACATAATATAGAAGAAGATACGGAACTCGACAAATGGTTGCAGACCATTACTGAGATATTGGAAAGCCCGGACCCGAACGCTTTGGACTTTCTCGATACTATCAAGCTGAATCTTTTTACCTCCGAGATATTTGTCTTTACCCCGAAAGGCGACATCAAGACTTTGCCCCAGGGAGCTACGGCTCTGGACTTCGGATATGCCCTTCACTCGGATATCGGAAACAAATGTATCGGTGCGAAAGTCAACCATCGTTTAGTGCCGCTTAGCCATCAGCTGGCAAGTGGTGACCAGGTGGAGATCCTGACCTCCCGTTCGCAGAATCCGCAACCGGAGTGGTTGAATTTCGTGACGACAGCAAGGGCACGTGCCAGGATCGACGCTTACCTGAAAAAGATCCGTAAGGAGGCCGCAAAAGAAGGAGAAATAAAGGTGATCGATGCTTTCAAACGCAATAATTTGGAGGCAAACACGTCCAATATCGACAAACTATGTATGTATTTCGGCTTCTCCAAACGTGAAGAATTCTTTTATGCGGTAGAGAAAGGAGATGTGATTCTACCTGAAAACATTCATAAGCTGTTGAAGGAGAAAACGGACAATGTCCTCTTCAAATACGTCAAACAAGCGCTTCGGGTAGCAACGAAAGCGACTACCGGCAAGAAAGAGGAAGAAGAACAACCGAAAGAAAAGCCGAAATATGACAAGAAGAAACCTTATATCCTGAAAGAGGAGGCTTTCGAACGCAATTATGTCATTGCTGATTGCTGTAAACCGATTCCGGGGGATGAATCGCTAGGCTTTATCAATGATGACGGCAACGTCGTAGTCCATAAGCGTTCCTGTCCGATCGCCATGCGCTTGAAAAGCAGTTTTGGTGAACGCATCCTGAATACGGAATGGAGCAGCCATCATTCTTCATTCGAGGCGACGCTTGAGATTAAGGGGATCGATTCGATTGGTGTATTGAACACGATCACCCGCACGATTTCCGATGACTTCAATGTCAATATCATCCGCCTGCTGATCGAAGCAAAAGACGGTGTGTTCGAAGGAAGGGTGAAGATGAAAGTCCATGACGTGGAGGATATCCAGCGGATGTGCGTAGTCCTTTCTAAGATAAAGAATATCCAGTCTGTTGCTCGTGTGGCGGACTAAATCGAAAAAGCTATACCTCTTTGCCCTAAAAGGTATAGCTCTCGGACAAAAAGGTCATAGTCTTTTATAAAAAAACTATGACCCTTTTGTTTATTAGAAAGGCAGGTCGTCGATCGGGTTGGCCGGACCGAAATCAGGAACGGCAGATGCTGCAGGTGCGGATGCCGGCACTACGTTTTCAGGAGTCATAGCTCCCGGTGCTGACTGGGGAGCGGCGGCCATTGGGCGTTCCACTTTCCATGCACTGATATTCGTGAACCAACGTCCTTGATATTCACGGCTGTCTATGTCGAAAAATACTGTAAGTTCTTCTCCGGGCTGTATGGCTGCCTGGTCGATACGGTCTGCACCGAAAATCTGGAAGCATACTTTCTTAGGGTATTGGTCATGTGTTTCCAGGACATATTCCTGCTTTTTCCACTCGTTTCCGTTTTTGCTGATACCGCCTTGAACTGGCAGTACGGCGATGATTCTTCCCGTAATTTCCATGTCTCTTGTTTTTATTAAATTGCTGCGAAGGTACGATTTTCCGGCGTAACAAGCTAATTCTTTAAAGTCGTTTTTTATCGGTGAGAGCTATTTGGAGGCTTCCAGTGCTTCGAATGCTTCCTTCATGGCGAGCAGCTCTTCCTTGATCTGCTTCAACCTGTTTACGATCTCTTCGTGACGTATTGTTGTTTCCGGGTTCTCTTTCAGCTTTTGCCGGGCGCCTGCCAGTGTCATTCCCCTTTCTTTCACCAAGTGGTAGACCAGACGTATCGCGTCGATGTCTTCCTGCCGATAGGAGCGGGTCCCTTTGCCCGTCTTGCGTGGACGTATTTGGTCGAATTCCTTCTCCCAGAAGCGCAGGGTCGACTCGTTGACGTCAAACATCTGCGCCACCTCGCTGATGGAGAAATAGAGCTTTAGATTTTTATCTTTATTTAATGCCATCGTATTAAACAATGTTTAATCCATTACCTGGCCGTGATTTTCGGCAATCTGTATCATACGGTCGTATTCTTCCGGAGTCAGGTCCATATAGTAGTATTTGGACGGGTTGTCGTGTTTGCCACGGACAATCACTTCGTAGTGAAGGTGAGGGCCGGTTGATTTTCCTGTATTTCCCACTTCTCCGATCACTTCTCCGCGCTTTACTTTCTGTCCGACACGTGCCCGGAACTTGCTCATGTGGCCGTAAAGCGTCTGGAATCCGTGCCCGTGATTGATCATCAGACAGTTTCCATATCCCTGTTTCCAGGCGGCAAAGGTAACGACTCCGTCGCCGGTTGCGTAGACTTCCGTGCCCACTTTGGCGGAAAAGTCCATGCCTGAGTGGAAGCGGGGAGTACGGTAGATCGGGTCGATACGCACACCGTAGCCGGATGCCGTACGTTTCAAGTCCTTATTGGCAATCGGCTGTATGGCGGGAATACATTTGCTTCGTTCTTCCTGGTTCTTACCCAATGTGATAAGCTCCTCCAGCGAGTTGGATTGGATATAGAGCTGCTTGCTCAGCATATCCATCTTCTGGGTGGTCGAAACGACCAGTTCGGGATTGGACAGGCTCATCAGGTGTTCATACCGGTTGGTCCCGCCGAAGCCGGACTTACGGACGGATTCGGGGATCGATTCCGCTTGGAAGATCGCGCGGTAGAGGTTTTCGTCGCGTTGTTGTATGTCATCCAGGACTTCCAGCGCATTGTTCAAGCGCAACGAAAGCACTTCGTATTGCGTTTGCAACAACTTGTTTTCCTTCTTTAAAAGCGACTCGACCGGTGAATCGAACGTGCGTGAAAAGATAAAGAAAATGCCGACACCGATCACGATACCGATACTCAGGTGGCGAAGCACGCCGAAAAAACGGTCTTTGGCGGAGGGGTAAACGCGCTCGTAACTGAGCGTGTTGGGGTTATATAAGTAATATGTTTTTCTGCTTTTAAATAGTTTCATCAAATATTTTCTTGCTTGGATACGTGCAAAAATAATAATTTGCTGTACTTTTGCAAATTGTTTTTCAGAATATTAACGAGACTATATAGAATAGATTATGTTGACAGCAAAAGAAATCCGTGAATCATTTAAAGACTTCTTCGCTTCCAAGCAGCACCAGATTGTGCCTTCTGCTCCGATGGTTGTGAAGGGAGACCCTACATTGATGTTTACCAATGCAGGTATGAACCAGTTCAAAGATATAATCCTGGGGAACGTACCCCGTAAATATCCACGTGTCGCGGATTCACAAAAGTGTCTTCGTGTGAGTGGCAAGCATAACGACCTGGAAGAGGTAGGACACGATACTTATCACCATACCATGTTCGAAATGTTGGGAAACTGGTCGTTCGGCGACTATTTCAAACAGGAAGCGATCAATTGGGCATGGGAATACCTGGTTGATGTGTTGAAACTGAATCCCGAACGTTTGTATGCAACCGTGTTTGAGGGAAGTCCTGCCGAAGGTCTTTCACGCGACGACGAGGCTGCCGGTTACTGGGAGAAGTTTCTGCCGAAGGATCATATCATCAATGGTAACAAACACGATAACTTCTGGGAAATGGGTGATACAGGCCCATGCGGCCCTTGTTCCGAAATCCATATCGATCTCCGTTCGGAAGAAGAACGTGCCGCTATCCCTGGCCAGGACATGGTGAACAAAGACCATCCGCAGGTGATCGAAATCTGGAACTTGGTGTTCATGCAGTACAACCGCAAGGCCGATAGCTCGCTCGAACCGCTACCTGCCCGTGTGATCGATACCGGTATGGGATTCGAACGTCTCTGCATGGCTTTGCAGGGTAAGACATCCAACTACGATACAGACGTTTTCCAGCCGATCATCAAGGTGATTGCCGATATGGCGGATACTTCTTACGGTAAGGACAAACAGCAGGACGTGGCTATGCGTGTAATTGCCGACCATATCCGTACGATTGCTTTCGCGATTACAGACGGGCAGTTGCCTTCTAACGCAAAGGCTGGTTATGTCATCCGCCGAATCCTGCGTCGTGCTGTTCGTTACGGCTATACGTTCCTGGATCGCAAAGAATCCTTCATGTATAAGTTATTGCCCGTACTGATCGAAACAATGGGAGATGCTTATCCCGAACTGATCGCGCAGAAGACGTTGATCGAGAAGGTGATCAAGGAAGAAGAAGAATCTTTCCTGCGTACGTTGGAAACCGGTATCCGTTTGCTGGATAAGAAGATGGAAGAAACAAAGGCAGCCGGAAAGAACGTGATCAGCGGCGTAGATGCCTTTACACTATATGATACATACGGATTCCCGTTGGATTTGACCGAGTTGATCTTGCGTGAAAACGGTATGGAAGCCAATATCGATGAATTCGACGTCGAGATGCAGAAACAGAAGGACCGTGCCCGTAACGCCGCTGCTATCGAAACTGGTGACTGGATGGTGCTGAAAGAGGGCGGATGTAATTTCGTAGGCTATGATTTGTTCGAATGTGATGCCGAAATTCTGCGTTATCGCCAGATCAAGCAGAAAAATAAGGTATTATATCAGATCGTTCTGGATCAGACTCCGTTCTATGCAGAGATGGGTGGACAGGTTGGCGACACCGGTTGGTTGATTGCCGATGACGAGACGATCGACGTGATCGATACGAAGCGCGAAAATAACCTGCCTGTACATCTGGTAGCTAAATTGCCGAAGGATGTAACGGTAACTTTTACCGCCAAGATCAACGAGAAGAAACGTATCCAGTGCGAATGTAACCACTCTGCTACTCACCTGTTGCACGAGGCGTTGCGTGAAGTTTTGGGAACACATGTCGAACAGAAAGGTTCATACGTTTCTCCCGACTCTCTGCGTTTTGACTTCTCCCACTTCCAGAAAGTGACGGACGAAGAAATCCGTAAGGTGGAAAAGCTGGTAAGCGAAAAGATCCGTGCCAACTATCCGCTGGAAGAACATCGCAATATGCCGATTGCCGAAGCGAAAGCATTGGGTGCCATGGCTCTGTTCGGTGAAAAGTATGGTGATGAAGTCCGTGTGGTTAAATACGGTAACTCTATCGAGTTGTGCGGTGGTACGCATATCCCTGCAACCGGCATGATCGGTTCCTTGCGTGTGGTTGGCGAAAGCTCTATCGCGGCAGGTGTACGCCGTATTGAAGCGGTAACGGCCGAAGGTGCTGAAAATTACACCTTCATGTTGCAAGATTCCCTGCGTGAACTGCGTGCGATGTTCAACAATGTGCCGAATCTGTCTCAAACCATCAAGAAGGCCATCGAGGAGAATGCCGAACTGAAAAAGCAGGTAGGCGATTATCTGAAAGAAAAAGTTCAGCAGTTGAAGAAAGATTTGATCGCCAAAGCGGTTGAGCGTAACGGCGTTAAAGTTGTCGTATTCCGGGGTGAGGCCAATGTCGATGCTATCAAAGACTTGGCTTTCCAAATCAAAGGCGAAAGCAATACGGACGAAAAGGTCTTCTTTGTGGCAGGAATCAAAGACGGTGAGAAATGTGCGTTGATGGTTATGCTGAGCGAACAGTTGGTATCCGAAGGCTTGAATGCCGGCAAACTGGTGAAAGATGCAGCGAAACTGATACAAGGTGGCGGTGGCGGTCAGCCTCATTTTGCAACAGCCGGGGGCAAGAATGTGGCCGGACTGGGCGAAGCTGTCGAACACATCTTGGACGCAGCCGGTCTGAAATAAGAAGAAAGAGATGTTTCCCCCAGCAAGAAATGATAGTTTCATGCTGGGGGAACTTTTGTTCCATGCCTATGAAACTTTAGTTTCATGCGCATGGAATTTTCTTTTCCTTGTTTTGATAATCGAATAACATATAATACCTTTGCCATCACGATTATAATAAAAAAAGGACATTATGGCCGCTCAAAAAGTAGTAATCAGCAAGGATCTCAAAGCCGATTTGCAGGCGTTCTTTGCTTCCATGAGTTATGATAGACTCTTTATCCTGACCGATACGAACACGCAAGAAAAATGTTTTCCGCTGGTAAAAGATATCCCTGCCTTGCAGGATGCCCCGATCATTACCGTAAAAGCGGGCGATACTCATAAAGACATCGAACAGGTCGCCTATATCTGGTCACGTCTCTCGAATGAAGGGGCTTCCCGAAATTCTCTTTTAGTCAATCTGGGCGGCGGTATGATTACCGATATGGGCGGTTTTGCCGGTGCGACTTTCAAACGTGGGCTGCGGACCGTCAATATCCCGACTACCCTGATGGCCTCTGTCGATGCTGCTGTAGGAGGAAAGACTGGGGTTAACTTCAACGGTTTGAAGAATGAGGTCGGTTCTTTCTATCCTCCCGAATGCGTCTTTATCGATTGTGAGTTCCTGCGTACGCTCGATCGGGACAACCTGCTTTCCGGCTATGCCGAAATGATCAAACATGCACTTATCAGTTCGATGGACATTTACGCTTCCGTCATGTTGTTCGACCTCGATGCGAGGATCGATTATGCTTTCCTGAACAGGATGGTCGCCCAGTCCGTAGCCGTAAAAGAGCGTATTGTGGAAGAAGATCCGAAAGAGCATGGCATCCGTAAGGCGCTGAACTTCGGCCATACGATCGGTCATGCTTACGAAAGCCTGTCCTTTAAGAAGAACCGTCCTTTGCTGCACGGACATGCTGTTGCCGCCGGTATTGTCAGTGAATTGTACTTGTCTCATAAAGTATGCGGCTTCCCGATGGAGAAATTGAGTCAGGTTGTCTATTATCTGAAGGAGTATTATCCGGCTTTCGTGTTCGATTGCAAGGACTATGATACCTTATACGAGTTGATGATGCACGATAAGAAAAATGAAGCGGGTATCATCAACTTCACCCTGCTTTCTCAAGTGGGTGATGTTCAGATAAATCAGCAGGTGAGCAAGGAGAAAATTCTCGAATCCCTGGATTTTTATCGTGAAAGCTTTGGAGTATAACGAAAAATATTTACCTTTGCAGCCGTAAAACAAAGCGGGGTGTAGCTCAGCCCGGTTAGAGTACGCGTCTGGGGGGCGTGTGGTCGGAAGTTCGAATCTTCTCACCCCGACAATAGCTGAGTAAATAAAAAAGAGACTTACTTCTAAAAGTGAGTCTCTTTTTTTGTCCCTTTATTTGTTCATTAGCTCCAGCAGATGGGGAGCGCATTTGAAATGGATGATAGTCCTGGGAGACAGTTGTACGGCTGTTCCGCTTTTCGGGTTTCGTGCAGGACGACTGGATTGAAAACGTGGTTTGAACGAGCCGAAACCATGCAGGCAGATTCTTTGACCTTCTTTGACTTCCTGGACAATTAGTTTTTGCATTTCATCGATTGTCCGTTTGACATCTTTTTTGTCTAATCCTGTTTTCTTGGACAGGATATTGATAAGCTGACTTCTGTTCATATTCGTATTATATCGCTAATTATAAATTAATAGAAAGGAAATTTCGCTTAGTGGATCTTATCCGGTTGATTTGCTATTCGAATTCTTTTTTGTTTGTTTAATTGATTATTTGTTGTTATTGATTCTGTTTCCTGTAATCCGAAGGAGACAATCCCGTATGTTGCCTGAAAAACCTACCAAGTGATGTCTGGTTGGAGAAATGTGTCCGGATAGCGATCTCCTGGACGTTCAGGGACGAGTTTTTTAACAGGAACTTGATCTCCTGCAGGATGTATTCGGTTATCCAGTCTTTGGCCGACATCCCGCTCACTTCCTTGACTACCATTGTGAGATATTTGGGAGTGATATGTAGTTTGTCGGCATAGAATGCTACGCTTCTGTTCTCTTTGTAGAACTTCATGATGAGCAGAAAGAAGCCGTGGGTCAGTTCTTTCTTATGATTGTCGAACGTCTGCTTTCCGGTGTGCGAATTTACTTTATATATATTGTAGAGATCCAGATAGAAAATCCGCATGAGAAGGACGATCGAATCTTTACGGTATAAGTTTTCGGGAGCATTCACCTTGCTGTAAATCAGCTGGAAAAAATTGATATACTTGGACGTTTCCAAGTCCGAAAGCTTATAATGGTAATGACTCCTCATATAAAAGAAGAAATGGGGTGAAAAGCGGCGTATACCGCTAAGCACATCGTTATAAAGATTGAGAGACAATGAAAAATAGCTGACTGTGAAATCTTCGCTGATTTCAGACAAAGAGACCAGCTGACCTGGAAAAATGACAACAAGTTCCCCTTTAGTGAATGAATGCTCATACCCGTGCACATCCACTTTTGCTCTTCCTTCCGTACAAAAGGCAACAACAGCCCTATGGGAATAAGAAGGGTATAAGGGAATAGAAAATTTCGTTGAATTCCTGAAAATCTTAAAATCGTTTCCTAAAGAATGAGAAATCTCCTTGTTATCAGATGTCCTTTTATTTTTGTCTGACATGTTCATTTTAGTTTCGTTTGTAAAAGTATAATTTCGTTCTATATGAAAATCCATTAGTGCCGGTTTGGTATAGTTTTCCGGAAATATGATCCCTAATCACGGACACTTTTTTGTGAAAAATAATTTTACCCACCTCTTAAACCGGAGGTTTAATGTTTTGTTTAGGCGGAGTTTATAAAGAAAATTAATGTGGATATCTCCGTAAAATGAGAGGTTTTTGATAAAAATGAAAGGGAGAGTTTGCCGGTTAAGGTGTCTGTGAAAAAGCAAAAAAGTAGAATAGCCATAACGATTGTTATAGCTATTCCACTTTTTTATAATATGTCGTCTTTCAGCCTCTTACCAGGTTATCTGCGGCAAGAATTTGGAAATCGTTTTCTTCAGTTCGACGATATTGATGGGCTTGGTGATAAATCCGTTGCTTCCGGCAGCACGGGCGGCTTCCATGTCATTTTCGAAGGCATAGGCGGATTGCATGATGATCGGAATGTTCGTGTCTTTTTTCCTAATCTCTTTCAGCGCTTCTATACCGTTCATCTCCGGCATTTTTATATCCAGCAAAATCATATCGGCTCCTTTTTCTGCAAAGACTTTCAATAGCTCCAAGCCGGTTCTGGCTTGCAGAACGTTACAGTGTCTTTTTAAAATGGTTTTTAATAGCAGGAAATTGCTTTCCTCGTCTTCTGCGATCAGAATAGTTACATTGTACTTGTCTTCGTTCGTGCCCATATCTTTTATATTATCTGTGAACAAATTTCAGCATTAATTTTTACATAACCAAATAGAATAGAACTTATTCTATGTTTGGAGATCCGATTCTCCTTGCCCATCATGAAATATCGTGAAGCCGGGATCGGATTCGTTTTTCATGTTTATTGAAAATAAAAGGCCTGAAAGGTTGAAAGATTCGAGGATGTTTGTATATTTAGTGCATGAAACGAAGCAGCGAGATTAAACTTACCGCTTTCGGGAATGGTTATTAATGAAGAACAAGTATAACTTTAAAATCAAACATCATGGGAAAGAGTCAATTAATTCACAACAATGAGTTTCATTTGATTAGTAAAGCTGAAATTCGTAAGGCTACAGGCAAATTGGTAGAATCGTTGAATCTGGCAGCGGGTTCAACAGACGGATTCGATATTTATAAGGTAGTAGACGCTTATTTTACGGACTTGGACAAGCGTCATGAAATGAATGCTTTGTTGGGTATCGGCGAAAGTTGCCAATATTACGGTGAACAAGAACAGGTAGAGGAAGCGATCAAGGAGATAGACTGATAAAGCTTTCTCTATTCTTTTTTCAAGCAATAAAAAAGGAGATATCCGGGTGGACATCTCCTTTTATTTTATCTGAAAAGGCGGTAAAATTATTTACCAGCCAATTTTTCTTTCAGAGCAGCGAGTTCTTCAATGTCACCCAGTGTAGTCTTTTCAACCGGACCGGTTACCATTGCAGATTCTTCTTCTTTCTTGCCACCGCGTTTTGCAGATGATTTCTTTTCGCCAGCTTCTTTCTTGGCGCCTTTCTGTTCATCTTCGAAGATACGGCTGTGAGAAAGGATGATTCTCTTAGCTTCCTTGTTGAATTCGATTACCTTGAACTGCAGTTTTTCGTCTACAGCAGCCTGAGAACCGTCTTCTTTTACCAGATGTTTCGGAGTTGCGAAACCTTCTACGCCGTAAGGCAGAGAGATTACAGCACCCTTATCCAGTACTTCGATGATTGTTCCTTCGTGGATAGAACCTACAGTGAAGATTGTTTCGAATACATCCCAAGGATTTTCTTCCAGCTGTTTGTGGCCTAAGCTCAAACGGCGGTTTTCTTTGTCGATTTCCAGAACCTGAACTTCGATTTCAGCACCGATCTGAGTGAATTCTGACGGGTGTTTGATTTTCTTTGTCCAAGACAGGTCAGAGATGTGGATCAAGCCGTCTACGCCTTCTTCGATTTCTACGAATACACCGAAGTTAGTGAAGTTACGAACTTTAGCAGCGTGGCGAGAACCTACCGGGAAGCGAGATTCGATATCTTCCCATGGGTCGGCTTTCAGCTGTTTGATACCCAGAGACATCTTACGTTCGTCGCGGTCCAGAGTCAGGATGACAGCTTCGATTTCGTCACCTACTTTCATGAAGTCCTGAGCAGAACGCAAGTGCTGTGTCCAAGACATTTCAGAAACGTGGATCAAACCTTCTACGCCCGGAGCGATTTCGATGAATGCACCGTAGTCAGCCATAACGACAACTTTACCTTTTACTTTGTCACCAACTTTCAAGTTCGGGTCCAAAGCATCCCAAGGATGCGGAGTCAGCTGCTTCAAACCGAGAGCGATACGTTTCTTTTCATCATCGAAGTCAAGGATAACCACGTTGATCTTCTGATCCAGCTGAACGATTTCTTCCGGATGAGAAACGCGGCCCCAAGACAGGTCTGTGATATGGATCAAACCGTCTACGCCACCCAGGTCGATGAATACACCGTAAGAAGTGATATTCTTAACCGTACCTTCCAGTACCTGGCCTTTTTCAAGTTTGGAGATGATGTCTTTCTTCTGCTGTTCGAGTTCAGCTTCGATAAGAGCTTTATGAGATACAACAACATTTTTGAATTCCTGGTTGATCTTCACGATCTTGAATTCCATTGTCTTACCTACAAATACATCGTAGTCGCGGATCGGTTTTACATCGATCTGAGAACCCGGCAAGAATGCTTCGATACCGAATACGTCAACGATCATACCGCCCTTAGTACGACATTTAATGTAACCTTTGATGATTTCGTCTTTTTCAAGAGCTTCGTTTACACGATCCCAAGAACGTGTAGCGCGTGCTTTCTTGTGAGACAGGATCAGCTGTCCTTTTTTGTCTTCCTGGTTTTCGATGTATACTTCTACTTCGTCACCAATTTTCAGATCCGGGTTGTAACGGAATTCTGCCATAGATACAACGCCATCTGATTTGAAACCGATGTTTACTACAACTTCACGTTTGTTCATTGCAGTTACAGTTCCCATAACGACTTCTTTGTCCTTTACAGTGTTCAAAGTCTCGTCATACGTTTTTACAAGATCGTCCTTGCTTACTTCACCGTAAGAATCGCCCTTTTCAAGAGCATCCCAGTTGAAATCTTCAATGGGCTGAATGTTCTTTAAATTTTCCATTCTCTAATTGTTAATACTTAAGTTTGTTTTAATTAGTAAGTTAGACATTATGTTGTCATCTCTCAAAAATCGGGGGCAAAGGTAATGCTTTTTTCTGACTTGCAAGACTTTTTACATGGAAAAAACAATCTTTTTAGCTTGTAATACCGCTACTTACATCTTTTCTTTCTGAGACATTTGCCTCCTTTTGTATATTTGTCTGAACTTGTAATCGGCTCCTAACAGGATGAGGGCAAGTATGCCGATGTAGGCATAGAAAGGGAATGCACTCATATCGGGTATCTGTACGGATATTTTGGGAATACCCATATAAAGGAATGAGGCGATTGCGATACCGATCATAAGCAGCGAGGCGGCGATGACGGCAATCCATCCCCAACGTTCGCCCAGTTTGCGCCTGCGTTCGGCTTCGGCCATGATCTGCTTCATTACGTTGGTACGGAACGAAGCGGGAAGCTCCTCTTCCGGCATCCGGCTAAACAGGTCTTTCAATATGTCATTCTTCTCGGTCATTTTTATTGTTCCTCCATTCCTTTTAATACAACAAACAGTTTCTTTCGTATGCGATGCAATTTCACTTTTATGTTAGAAGCAGTCAATCCGGTGATCGTTGCCACTTCGTCGATCGTCTTTTCTTTCATGTAAAAGAGCAAAATGATCGCCCGTTCGTCGGGTGGCAATTGGGCGAGGGCTGCATCGAGCATCTGTATTTGGTCGGAGCTGTCTGTCCTGCCAAGCGCCTCGGCCACTTCTTGTTCCGATACGTTGTTAATAACCGATTCTTCGATCGCCAGAAACTCGTGTTTCTTTTTCCGGGTCTCCGAGATAGCTGTGTTGTAGGCGATCCGGTAGATCCAGGTGGAGAAACTGCATTCTCCTTTGAACGAAGAGAGGTTTTTGAATACCTTCATAAACACATCCTGCGCCAGCTCTTCCGCATCTTCCCGGTTTCTGACCACCTTTAAGATTAACGAATGAACAGGACGGCTGTATTTATCCAGAAGGCAGGCAAAGCATGTCGTATCTCCCGCTTGTATCCTTTGTATATAATATGTGTCGGTATACAACTCCATCGTATTATAATGGACGCAAGCCGGGCGAATAGGTTACAACTTGCATCAACAAAAATAAAAATATTTTTTTTCTTTCCTCCTTGTAACCTTTCGGAAAGAGGTGCGTCAAAAGTAGCAAAGAAATTAATGAATCATTTAAAATAGTACGATTATGATGGATTTTATTATGGTCCCACTGACGACGGGGATTGTTTTTGCAGCTATTTACGGTTTGTTTGAATTGTTCGTGCGCCGGAAAGAACGGTTGGCGATTATCGAGAAGATTGGAGAGAAATTGGATGCTTCGGCTTTTGAGGGCAAGATGCGTCTGCCGTCTTACGGAGGGACGCGCTTCTCGTTCAGTTCCTTGAAGGCAGGTTGTCTGTTGGTGGGGATCGGTTTGGGAGTGCTGGTCGGTTTCTTCTTGAATATTATGGTGGTCGGTGGTGGATTGTCTGAATTGCGCCATTTTGAAGAGGAGCGGTTGATCGGTGCAGCCTATGGCGCGTCCGTTCTTTTGTTCGGCGGTTTGGGATTGATTATCGCGTTCGTTATTGAGACGAATATGAAGAAAAAAGAAGATAAGTGAAAGGCTTTCGCATCTTTTCTAAGGTTGCACAAAAAGTTCCATCGGTGTGGCACAGTCGTTCCCTCGGCATGGCACAAGAGTTTCCTCGGCGGGAAACGAGAGTTTCATTATAGGGAAACTCTTGTTCCATGCCGAGGAAACTTTTTGTTTATCGTGAGGAAAGAGTCGGTTGGTCGGAACGTTTCCACTCGTTGATCAGCTCGCTGATCGTTTCCTTTACCGACATGATGCGGGTTGTCCGCCAAGCATTACTTCCTGCGAAAGCGTAGCCGTTCTCAAAATTTCCTTTGAAAGCGTTATACAAGGCAGTCACGATGCAATAGGGGCTTCGCGAGATGTCGCAAGTCTTGATGCAGTTGAAGGGACAAACTTTCGGTTGCTTCAAGCCGTCTTTCACTTTCTGCAAGAAATTGCAATGGATGGCTCGTCCCGGCATACCGACAGGACTCTTGATAATCTCGATATCCTTTTCTTCCGCTTTGATGTAACTCTCTTTGAAAGCGTCGGAAGCGTCACACTCGGTAGTGGCGACGAAACGGGTTCCTAATTGAACGCCCGATGCTCCCAGGTCCATCACGCGTTTGATGTCTTCACCCGTATAAATGCCTCCTGCCGCAATTACCGGGATTCTCTTGTTGTATTTTTCTTCGAAGTGGGAAACTTCTTCCACTACCTGAGGCAGCAGTTCTTCGAGTGAGAAATGCTCGTCTTCCAGTTGGTTCTCCTTATATCCTAAGTGGCCGCCGGCTTTCGGGCCTTCCAGCACGACAGCATCGGGAAGGTAGTCGTAGTTGTTTTTCCATTTCTCGCAGATGATGCGGACGGCACGTGCGCTGGAAACGATAGGAACCAGCTTCGTCACGCTGTCTTTCTTCAGGAAAGACGGCAAGTCCAAAGGAAGTCCGGCACCACTGAAAATGATGTCTACCTTTTCCGCAATACTGGTTTTTACCAGTTCGGCGAAGTCCGATAGTGCGACCATCACGTTCACACCGATAATGCCTTTAGCCTTTTCGCGGGCTTTCCGGATCTCGGCGGCAAGGCCCAGATTTCCGGCTTCGGTGTAGTTGGGAGAAAGTTTCTTATATAAGAGACCGAGACCGGCGGCGGAGATAACGCCAATCCCACCTTCATTTGCAACGGCTGAGGCTAAGCCGGAGAGAGAGATTCCTACGCCCATTCCACCCTGGATGATTGGAATGCGGGCTTTCAGATCCCCGATTGTTAATGTCTTCATGTAAGTAAAATGTGTAAATAAAAAATATATGTGGCAAAGGTAGCACAATAAACCAAAGAATGTGCAGAATTGACTAATATTATTGCACAAATAAATAATAATTGTGCATCTCATTCTTCTTTCTTCCACGTTTGACGTCGGGATACAAAAAAGAAGGAGGTGTGTCGAAACTATCCTGTTCCCGCGCCCCTCGCGGGATCGCATTAAAACCGACCTATAAAAATCTGATTGATAAGGTCTGTCCTTTTGCGGTCCTGCATCAAGTGCGGGGACAAGGGGATTTTGACACACACCCTTTCTTTAACACGATCCTGCGTCGGGTGCAGGAATTGGATGGTTTGAACTTATTTGACAGGGATATAACCGACTTGCTTAACCGTTGCCTGTCCTTCTGCCGATAAGATGTAATCGATAAAGGGTTTCACTTTGCCTTCATTCTTTACATCGTAGTAATAGAACAACGGACGGACGATCGGGTATGCCTTGCTTTTTGCATTTTCAAAGGATGGCTCGGTGAATGTTTTGCCTGCATCGTAAGAGACATGGATCGGTTTTACTTCTTTGTTGATGTAAGCTAATCCTACATAACCTATTGCTCCTTTCGTCTGGCTGACGGACTGGATGATGGCTCCTGTTGCGGGCATACTGAGGATGCCGTTCATATAGTTCTTGTTCTTCAGAACGCTTTCCTTAAAGAACTCGTATGTTCCGGAAGAAGTTTCGCGCGAGTAGGCAACGATCTTCATGTCGGCGCCACCTACTTCTTTCCAGTTCTTGATCTTTCCAGTGAAAATGCCTTCCAGCTGCTCACGCGTCAGGTTGGATACTTTATTGGACGGGTGTACGACTACCGCCAGTGCATCATAAGCGATCACCACCTCTTTGGTGCTTTTCTTCGCTTCCTGGAGTTTGACCTTTTCGTCGAATTTCATCTTACGGGAAGACATGGCGATATCGGTTGTCCCTTCCATCAGGGCTGAGATGCCAACGCCGGAACCGCCTCCTGTCACGGTTATCTTAGCCGATTTATTTTTGTTGATGAAGTTTTCTGCTTCCGTCTGGCTTAAAGGAAGGCAAGTGTCGCTTCCTTTGATTTTCTGTGCAAACACATTTGATACAAACATACAGGCGGCCATTGCGGCCATAACAATTGTCTTTTTCATTACTCTGTTTTGAATTAATTTTCTGTATGCAAAGTAAATACAGGAGTATTGCAAGAGTGTGAAACAGATATTACGTTTGTATTAAAACTTATATTGCAGACGCAAGGTGAATACGTCGTCTTTCCTATCCTTTTCATATCCCTTTACGAAGTCGCTCTTTTCGTTGAAGTTGAATTCGTAATAGGCTTGCACGCGGATATGTTTGTTGAAACGGTACAAAGCGCCGATGCCGAGTGTGCTTTGGGCGAGGTCGGTCTTGGAGGTCAAGCTGTTTTCAACGCCGATCTCATTTCCTTTCAACTTGGTGTTGGGATCATAAGCATCGTATTTCAGGACGGCAGAGAAAGGAGTGGTCCCGATGTCGTGCACCAAATAGAAAAAATAGCCGATGAAAGGACGTTTGAACAGGGAGTTTTCCGGTTCGTTGGCCGGACGTGTCCCTGTGTTGGGGCTTTTGCTGCTGCTGGCGATACCCGGTTGTGTTCCTAACAGTCCTTCACCGCGCAGAGTGGTCGTTCCCCAGCTGTTTTTGAATGAGAACTGTGCGTCCAAGCCGATGTACTCACGTTTCATGTATGTACCGGTTTCTCCTTTGTCGATTGCGATGAATTTTTTACCCTGGAGTTCGTAGGCTGTGGTGGTCGGGTTGTAAACCCCGCCGTTATAGTAGGAGGCGCCTAATCCCCATTTTCCCCAGTTACCGATTTTCTTTTCGGCTCCTAAGCGGCCGATGAAGTCTTTGCGACTGTCGGTTTCGCGATTGATGCTGTTACCGGCGAATAGTCCGGCGTCGAGACGGAGAAAGCCGATCGGGCTTGTCTCTTTGGCTCGGAGCGTCAGCATGGCACCTAAATCGCGTTCGTCCGGGAAGAAGTATTGGATGATGGTGGCACGTTCGGGAGATTCCAATCCGCTTGTCGAGTAGCCGATTTCGTGACCGAAAGGACGGTTGAAAACACCCGCCATCAGTTGGCTCCGTTTTGTCCAGGGATCTTTTATACCGATGTAAAGGTCGCGAAAACTGACACCTTTGTCGTTGGCCTCGATCTGTACGGCGCCGGTTCCGATACCGTCGTTATATTCGAATTTCAACCGTCCGCGGCGGATACCGAAACGGTTGAAACCTTTGTCTTCATGTTCGTTCTTGTCGCCTACTTTCAAGGTGGCATCTTCCTGGCCATATTGGAATTGTCCCTGGATATAAGCGGATACTTTGAACTTGCTGAGTTTCTGGACGATTTTATCCAGAGTCGTCGTTTCCTGCGAAAGTGAATCGACACGAGCATTCAGCTTCTCTATTTCCTGAGCTTCCTGTGCCTTCATCGCAAATGGAAGCAGCGCCAACAGGCCAAGCGCAATAATCTTTCCTGATTTCATTCCTAACTTTTTGGACTCTATGATTTTGTTTGCAAAGGAACGAGAATGCTGTTTCGCATTTACGACATATATGTTACATTTGTGTTACAAGTTGCCGACGACATGGCGGGTATTTTCCGCACGCTTTTCAAGCTCTTTGATTGTCAGTGTGATGACTTTACCAATCGGCTTGTTGTCCCGATAAGTGACAATACGCAACCAAGTCGCATTCTTGGGTATCCGGAGTGGAGCTTCATACTTCGGAGTGAAGTTGTCGGGATCCGTATTGTCGAATGTATAGTGGATGTCGAGGTTGCCCGGTTCGCTATCCAGTTTGATCTCTAAGGCTCCGTCTTCAGTATAGTAGGGGGTGACGATTGCATTGTACATGCTGCGTGCATAGTTGATTTGTGCCTGGTCTGCACGAACGAAATGTTGTTCGACACGTGGCCAGAACCGATCCCAATCTGTCTTGGATGGTCCGGTCCAAAGGACTTCGGCAAGCGCCCATCCGCGTGGCCAGGTCATATATTCAGCATGTCGGAAAGTGGGGACGGATTCAGCCCAGAGATTGCCTTGTCCTCCTAATATCATCTCGGCTGGCACACTGTCGGGAACTGGGTTGAAGCTGTAGGAATCTTTCAGGCGGCACATGGAGTAGGTATCCGGTTCGACAGACGGCTCTCCTTGCCAGAGGTCGATGTAACAATGTTCGGTCGGTGTCATAATCACATGATGACCGGCTTTTGCCGATTTGATTCCGCCTTCCATCCCGCGCCAGCTCATAACGGTAGCATCGGGAGCCAGGCCGCCGTCGATAATCTCGTCCCAGCCGATCAGCTTTTTCCCTTTCTCTTTCAGAATGCTTTCCATACGATGGATAAAGTAACTCTGCAATTCGTTTTCGTTCTTCAGGTTTTCCACTTTCATGCGAGCTTGGCAACGCGGGCATTTGTGCCAAAAAACTTTGAAACATTCGTCGCCCCCGATATGGACGTATTCATCCGGAAACAGGGCGGCTACTTCTGTCAAGACCTTGTCCATAAACTCGAAAGTTGCATCTTTGCCGACACAGAGCGTGTTTTCGTCTTCGCCGTAAAACTTGTTGCCGACCCCGACAGCCGACGGTGCTTTCATACACGCCAGATCAGGATAGGCGACAAGTGCAGCCAGGCTATGTCCCGGTACGTCTATTTCAGGGATGACGCGCACGTAGCGTTCTGCAGCGTATGCCAGCACTTCCTTCACGTCTTCCTGTGTGTAGAAACCTCCGTAGGTCGTTTCTTCTCCTGGTTGTTGTGGTTCGCGTTGCCACCATTGTCCGACACGTGGAGCACGCCAGGCGCCAACTTCCGTCAGGCGTGGCAGGGATTTTATCTCCAGACGCCATCCTTGATCGTCGGTCAGGTGCCAGTGGAATACATTCATTTTGTATTCTGCCAGCTCATCGATGTATTTCTTCACTTCCTCTTTGGTGAACCAGTGACGGCTGACGTCAAGCATAAGTCCGCGCCAGGCAAACTGAGGTTTGTCGGTGATGTCGGCGCAGGGAATCGTCCAGTCGATACCTTTTTGTTCCCGGCTGCTTTTTATTTCGGGGGGAAGCATCTGCAATAAAGTTTGTACCCCATAGAAAATCCCGGCCGGCTGATGGGCGGTGATGATGATATCGCCATGTTTTACCTGCAAGCGATATCCTTCTGTACCGAGAGCGGTATCGTCAGTCAACTTAAATTCAATATTGCCGTGCTTCTCAACCGGAATTTCAAAGCCTGTTGCGGAAGTAACCTTATTGTTGAAATACCGAGCTATCCCCATTAACTGAGGATTGGAGGTGTCGAGTGTGATAGCTGCCCGGCGAGTCAGTTTGAAGTGATCCGCCCCTACCTTCATTTCTTGGGGCTGTGGGATCAATGTCAGTGCATTATTCGGAATGTCTTTGTGGGAACAAGAGCTAAATCCCAGTATAAGACCTGCTGTAAGGAGGATAAATAGCAACTTTTTCATGAATCAGTGTACTTGTTTATTGTTTAGGCCGCGAAGATAGAGATTCTATTTCACAAAGCCAATCCTTGGCCGTAGTTTATCGTTGAAGGCTTTTTTACTTTGCAGTTCGGCAATCGCTTGGTTGATGAGTTCCAGTTGCATACGCGTGTCTTCGTTGATGTCGTTGTAGTCGGTAAAGGCTTCTTCGATGTATTCTTTCAGTTCTTTTATTTCTTGCTGGATTTCTGTTATTTTGTCTGTCGGCGGGGTAGATACAAGTTTCCGGATGGCGACAAAAGCGCGGGTGATTAGAATGCTGGTTTGTATGGCAATCTCGCTTCTTAATACGCTTGCGAGCATGATGACGCCATGTTCCGTAAAAGCGAACGGTAGAGCAGATTTGGGGCGTTTGGCTTTTAATGTCATCACATTTTGTGATGACATGATGTCTAACTCTGTATTTGTCAATTGAAACATAAAGTCTTCAGGAAATCGTGCAATATTGCGCTTTACGGCTTGGTTCAATACACGGGTTTCGACCTGATATATTTCTGCCAGATCGAAGTCTAACATGACTTTCGTACCTCTGATCTCATAAATCTTGTTCTGGATAACTTGTAATTCTTCCATTTCTCGTAAATTTCAGTAAAGGTTTATATTCTTTTGCGAAGATAGGGATTAATTCGGGAGAAATGTATAGGAAAGGAACTTAATTGTCGTCCCAGCCTGAAAATAAAAAGGGACAGGTATTCGAACTCCATTCGATGCCTGTCCCTTTTCTAATGAATGCCTGTCGGATAATGATCCGATAAGCGCTTATTTCTTATGCTCTTCTATCCACTTCCGTGCGTTCACGAAACCTTCGATCCAAGGAGTGACTTCGTCGCTGCCTCGCCGATCTTCAGGATAGTAACCGCATTGCCATGGGAACATCGCACGTTCCAAGTGAGGCATCATAGCCAGATGGCGTCCGTCGTGCGAGCAGACACCGGCAACCGACCAAGGCGAACCGTTCGGGTTGGCAGGATAACCTTCGTAGTTGTATTTAAGTGCGATATGGTATTCTTTTTCTTCATACGGGAAAGAGAATTTGCCCTCGCCGTGAGCCACCCAGATTCCTAATTTGGAACCGCTTAACGAGCCGAACATGACAGAATGGTTTTTCGGGATCTCAACCGAGATGAAGTTCGATTCGAACTTGTGCGAATCGTTGTGCAGCATCTTGTGTTTCTTTTCATGTTCCGGATAAACAACCCCTAACTCGGCCATCAGCTGACAACCGTTGCAGATACCTAAACTCAAGGTGTCAGGACGTGCATAAAAGTTGTCCAGCGCTTTCTTGGCTTTCTCGTTATATAAGAAACCGCCGGCCCATCCTTTGGCAGAGCCCAAAACGTCGGAATTGGAGAAACCACCGCAGAATACGATCATGTTTACGTCTTCCAATGTTTCGCGTCCGGATGCCAAATCGGTCATGTGAACATCTTTTACATCGAAACCAGCCAGATACAAAGCGTACGATGTCTCACGTTCGCACTGGCAACCCTTCTCTCGGATTACAGCGGCACGAATTCCGCTCTTTCCTTTTCGATCGGCAGTCAGGCCGTAAGAAGACAACTTACCGGTGAAATTCTTCGGATACTTGAATTCCAACGGTTGCATTTTGTAGTTCTCGAAGCGGTTGCCTGCGCATACGTTACCGCTCTGCTTGATATCCAGTTTATAAGAAGACTCGTACCATACGTCGCGCATATAGTCGATGCCGAAATGGTACTGGACGCCTTCTTTGGAAACCAGAATGTGGCGTTCGGAAGTGGGCTTGGCAATAATGGCAAAACCTACACCTGCCTCTTCCATCAACTTTTCGAATGCTTTCTTGTCTTTCACCTGGACTAGGATACCCGGATTTTCGGCGAACAGAATCTTGACAATGTCCTGTTCCGACAGTTTGTCGAGGTTCACTTCCAGACCGCCTTCCACATTGGCAAAACACATTTCAAGCAATGCTGTGATCATACCACCGGCTGAAATATCGTGTCCGGCGAGAACCAGACCTTTTTCGATGGCATCCTGTACAGCGTTGAATGCGTCGGCAAAATATTCGCTGTCTTTTACCGTTGGGACTTCATTGCCCAATTTGTTCAGAACCTGTGCAAGAGCGGAACCGCCCAACTTCATTGTGTCGAACGAGAAGTCTATATAATATATGTAAGAATTCTTTTCATGAGCCAATACCGGAGAAACGATCTTGCGGATGTCGCTGACTTCCGCACCGGCGGAAATAATCACCGTACCCGGAGCAATCACTTTGTCGTCGCCATATTTCTGCGTCATGGACAGCGAGTCTTTACCGGTCGGAATATTGATACCCAGTGCACAAGCGAAATCAGAAGCTGCCTGGACCGCTTTGTACAGACGGGCATCCTCGCCTTCGTTACGGCATGGCCACATCCAGTTGGCACTCAAAGATACGCCTGACAGCTTATCGGACAGCGGAGCGAAAACGATGTTTGTCAATGATTCGGCAATCGCCATGACAGAACCGGCCGCCGGGTCGATCATCGCCACCTGCGGGGCATGGCCGATGGAGGTAGCGATACCAGCTTTTCCACGATAGTCCAAAGCGACTGCACCCAAGTCGCTCAACGGTAACTGCAATTCGCCTTGGCATTGCTGGCGTGCAACCTTGCCTGTCACTGAACGGTCCACTTTGTTGGTCAACCAGTCTTTACATGCAACAGCTTCCAACTGAAGTACGTTTTCGAGGTAATGATGCAGTTCGGATTCTTTATAAACGACCGGAGCGTATGCTTCTTCAACCGTATGGTCCTTCATGATCGTTCTTGGCGGTTTACCGAACATATATTCCAACTTGATGTCGATCGGTTTCACACCGTCAGCCTGTTCGAAGACAAACTTCATATCGTTGGTCGTTTCACCTACCACGTACATCGGCGAACGTTCGCGGTCGGCAATGCGCCGTACGCGGGCTACATCTTCTTCTTTCATCAGCAAGCCCATACGTTCCTGGCTTTCGTTCCCCACGATTTCCTTAGCAGACAGTGTCGGGTCGCCTACTGGCAGTTGGCTCATGTCGATATGTCCGCCGGTTGCTTCCACCAATTCGGAGAGGCAGTTCAAGTGTCCGCCTGCACCGTGGTCGTGGATGGAGATCACCGGGTTGTTGTCCGATTCGGCAATCGCACGGATCACGTTGGAAACACGTTTCTGCATTTCCGGGTTGGCACGCTGTACGGCATTCAACTCGATACCGCTGGTATATTGGCCTGTGTTTACGGAAGAGACGGCACCTCCACCCATACCGATACGGTAGTTGTCACCCCCTAACAGGACTACTTTTTCGCCCGGTGCGGGATCGCCCTTCAATGCATCACGCATATTGGCATAACCGACACCTCCGGCCAGCATGATCACTTTGTCATAAGCGTATTTCTTCTTGTTCTCTTCGTGTTCGAAGGTCAGGACCGAACCACAGATCAGCGGCTGTCCGAACTTGTTGCCGAAATCGGATGCACCGTTGGAGGCCTTGATCAGGATTTGTTCCGGAGTCTGGTACAGCCAAGGGCGCGGGTCGAGAATCTTTTCCCATTCGCGTGCCCCTTCCGTACGCGGATAAGATGTCATATAGACGGCTGTTCCGGCAATCGGCAGAGATGATTTTCCTCCACCCAGACGGTCACGGATTTCGCCGCCCGATCCGGTAGCTGCACCGTTGAACGGTTCGACTGTTGTTGGGAAGTTGTGGGTTTCTGCTTTCAGCGAGATAACCGATTTGATTTCCTTTACTTCGTAGAAGTCAGGTTTGTCACCGCTTGCCGGAGCAAATTGTTCGATCACCGGGCCTTCGTTGAAAGCTACATTATCTTTATAGGCGGAGACCAATTTGTTCGGGTTTTCCGCCGATGTTTTCTTAATCAGGTTAAAGAGAGAACTTTCTTTCTCTTCTCCGTCGATAATAAATGTTCCGCCGAAGATTTTGTGACGGCAGTGTTCCGAGTTCACCTGTGCAAAACCGTACACTTCGCTGTCTGTCAGCCGGCGTTCCAGCTTTTGGCTTACTTCGTTGAGGTAAGCTACTTCTTCATCGCTCAATGCCAGTCCTTCCTGTTTATTGTAGGCTTCGATATCCTCGATGTAAACAATTGGGTCCGGTTGTTTGCTGATCGTGAAGATGTCTTGGTTCAGGCCGTTATAGATACGCTGCAACATCGGGTCATGTTCTGCTTCGCCGGAAGAAACGGGGAAGTATTCCTCGATGCGTGAGATACCGGTGAGTCCCATGTTTTGGGTGATTTCCACGGCATTCGTACTCCACGGGGTGATCATTTCCCGGCGTGGACCAACATACCAGCCTTCCAATGTTTCAGCCTGGAGAGGTTTTGCCTCGCTAAAAGCCCAAACTAATTTTTCTACATCTTCAGGTGAGAAAGCGTGTGCAGCCTCCACAGCTAACACCGTCTTTGTTGGAGATTGAAAGAATAGAATCATATCGTCGATTTATTAATGGTATTCCGTTCATACGGGGGATAATAAAGGATCCCCTCGTTTCAAAGTGCAAAGATAGTGCTTACTAACCGAATTTCCCCTAAATCTGTTGAAGAAAATAAATTTGTCCCAACGATGACCTCTGTCGGTTAAAAACGAAACCCCGAAGATGGCATTCACCTTCGGGGCTTGTTTTTGTATGCCTTCGTCCTTCGCAGGGGAAAGGCCACTTGAACTTTTATTTCAATACACTTTAGTATTATTAATATTAAATCCGGTCGCTTGTTCGCCTGTCGCAGGTTAGTTGAAGGATTTCGCCTCCGCGCAACCGAAGAATTATTTGATTATAAAATGTCATCTATGGCGGGGGCGAACTTCTACGTCCGCCTTCCGCGTTTCAGTATTGTATTGTTTTAGTATCAATTACTTAACGATAGCTTTTACAGCTGCTTCACCTTCGATTGCAATTACAGCTACACCAGCAGGAGCAGCGATTGTAGCGTTGTCGGAAGCGATGACCGTGTTAGCTACCACCTGGCCCAAGATGTTGCTGATAACAACCTTCTTGCCCTGAGCACCTGCGATCGTTACGTTGCCTTCACCTGCGATAACTTTCACTCCTGAAACTTCTACGCCTTCGTTGGCTGTCGGAAGTTCTGTCGTTTCTACGAAGAAGCGAGTTGCACCGGCACGATCAGATGTAACTGTCAGTTGGCCATTGATAGCAATCACGTATTTGTTGTTCGCTACGCAACGGACCACGTATGAATCGTCACCATCTTCAGAATCGATCACACGGAACTTGAAGTTCTTCAGACCACCCAAGATACCTTTGGCTTTGTTAGCCTTTTCGGCAACAGTCTTGATCTGGCCGTCAACAGTAGTAGTCAGGGAATCACTGCTTTCGTTCAATTCGGCAGCTTTAAAGATAACGCGAGTAGTCTTAACGCCATTTCCGTCTTCGAATGCATATTTTTCCCAGTTTGTCAGGCGATAAGAATCAGCCGAGTCTTTTGCGAAATACATGAAGTTGCCTTCGTTAGCGATGAAGAAAGAAGGTACGTTTGTCTTCACGTCAGCCGGAGTCAGGTCAAATGACATTACTTCCGGTTTCAAGATACCAACGTTGGATTCGTTCCTGAACAGGTAGTTTAAGCCACTTTCGAACGTAGTTGTCTGTTTAACCGGATTCAATGTACCGTAAACCGGTTCGTCTACCATAAAGGTCTTGACCATCGCGTTGGCAACGGAAGTCAGGTCATAATAATGAGCCCAATTTTCACTCCAGGCCTTTTCGCCGACATTGTCTTTTTCAGTCGGATTACCTTTGATAGCAGACTTGTAGTAAGCAGCATTCGGGTTTGGCTTCTTGTCAAAGAAGGTGAAAGGATTGTTCTGTGTGAAGTTATTGTTGTCCCATTCATTCTCGAACAAAGCGACAGAACCATCCTTGTTTTCTTTGATTACGAAGAATGCCGGCCATGTTGTCAATTTAGTATCTGTCAGATACATATCAGCTTCATCCGGATTGAACAATTTCACTACATAAGAATAGAAGGCTACCGTATCCTGTACCGTAGGAGAAGTGACGATGTTGCCGTTTGCATTGATATACTTGAAGTCGTTCGTGATGTACTGGTACTTGTCTGAACGGATCAATTCAAATTGGTCAGTCAGCTCTTCACCTGTAATGATGGAAGCCCAGTGGTTGTTAACGATGATTTCACCTTTGTTGTCACCTTTTGCGTATCTGTTTGCAGCAGCATACAATCTGTCTCCTGATTCTTCAGTTTTTGCGAACTGGAAGGAAACCAGGCCGTCATAGCTTTCACGAGATTCGAATGTTGCGAATTTGTCTACACTTTCCTTCTTATTGAATTTGACAGTCTGGCCTTTTACATTGTAGTAATTCCAGAACCATTTTCCCTCATTCTGCAACTCTTCGCCATCCCATGAGTTTTCAGCGAAAGAAATAGACTTAGTCATTGCTGTCGGATAGATGATATATACATCTTCTTCAGTCGTGTTGTACAGTACGAAAGAAACGTCTTCCTTTGTCTGACGGTTTGTCAAGGTGATTGTTTCGTATACCGGAACTTTCGGATCTGCATTCTTCACTTTATCTTCAACGTTGCTGACAACGAACTGATACATCGGATCGTCTTCGTTTACGAAGATGCTCGGCATAGTAGCCGCTTCAAAACCGTTTTTGCTGCGGTTTGCCTGTGTTGTCAGGAACTGGCCGTCAGCCTTGCCGCCGATGAATTCCAATGTGTAGATAGCCGGAACAGGAATTGCGCCTTCGTTCAGCAATGCTTTTGCGTCAGCTTGAGAAGAGGAAGGAACGGCTGTAACGGTGATTGCGTTACCTTGTGTCGTCAGGTAGTTGTTCTTGGCTACTTCGTCATTGTCGTTGTTAGTATTATTGGTCGTACCAATGTATACATTTTCCACATCGGCATGTACATCTTCCTGCTTTGCATCTGTAGCCAGACGGACTTCTTTTAACTCCAGCTTGTAGTTATCGTTCAAAGTAAGAGGATTCTCAGCTGTGATTGTGAAGCATGCGTTGCCTACGAACACTTCAGCGTGAGATGAAGCCTGGTTGGCTTCATAGCCCTCTTCTGTGTACTTGATCGCATAGAAATTCATGTCAGCACCTTTTACTTCACCCAAAGCAAAGCCATGACCATTTGCACGAGTCGTGTTTGTCAAGTCAACGAACTCTTGCGGAAGCACAGCTATGAATGTTGCTTTCTGGAACTCTTCTACTGTAGAAATAGTGTTGAACTTCAATGTGTTTTCGCTCAGGTTGCTCCAATCGGAAGCCAAGTAGATACCTTTCGGAATCATGAATATGTTGCCTCTACCATCTTTACCCCAAGCTATTTCTGGTACATTGAATGCTCTCAAATCTTTGTTATCAAATACGTTTTTCGATACTTTATCGTCATCTTTGAAAGAGAACTGGAAACCTTCACCACCCTGGATGTCATTCAATTCTGTAACGAAGTCGACTTCTCTTTCTTCGGCTGTAGCAAGGAGGATACCGACTTTCCAATTACTTTCAACTTTGGCAAAATGAACCTTACCAGTAGTATTGCTATTAGTAGGTTCGTCCATGATCAATCCGCTGTTTCCATTCTGCGGCCAAGCCAAGAATAATACGTTACCCTTGTTATTAGCAGTAGTTGAAGTATTATCATACTTAATTACTCCATCAGCATTGTCCCAAGCTGTTTTGAAATAAGCATACAGGTTATTTGCAGGATCTTCTTTAGACTTATCTGCCTCTGTAATAACAGTAGGTGTAACTGTTTGACCTGCAACAGCAACTCCTGTACCAGCTAATGGTTTTCCTGTTGCATGATTGATTAGTTGATAGAACCATCCTTGAGCTGCACTGCTTCCTGGAGTAGTGCTCTTCGTTTCTGTAAAGTCCCAAATGGCTTCTTCTTGGTTTTCAAGTACGATGTTGCTCCAATTGTTGAATTTTCTTGTCTCATAAGTGATCGTACCATCATTCTTTTTCGATGCTGTCATAATAATGTCTCCGGCATCAATTTTGCCGTCATTGTTGACATCGCGAACGACAACAACATCTTTGTAGGTGTTCTTTCCCCCCGCTTGGAAGTCGATCTTTTTCAATTTCAGACCGTTCAAAGTTTGGGCGTCAACGAATGACGAGCCTGCGACCAGCATACCCGCCATCATAAGCGTAGAAAACTTTTTGTTCATAATTCTAAAATGTTTAATTAATAAATAGTATATCTATCTGTTTCTTTCTATCCTATAAACTCCTGTTTTTACAAGAGTTAACCAAATTCCTGTATTTTGACGAGAGAAAACGTACGTTTTTTTTAGTCATTTTTTCGGGGCTTTTGGGAGGGTTTGTATTGGAAAAAAGGTTTTTCGTACAGGTTAAGCTATCTAATTGATAAGAAAGAATATAGAAAAGGAAAAATAATTGGGAGAAAGGATTGCAGGTTTAAAAAGTAGTTGTATTTTTGTGCAGTGAAAATGACGAATTTAAACGTACGTTTAAATTCGTCATTTTGTTTTTGCCCTCTATAATTCTTATATCCAGTAAATTAAATAGTCAATACCCCGCATAAATCAACCCGAAAAACCGCCTTTCCCACATTGCAGACAAACATTCAAAAAACTATCGTAAATGTAAGACAATCAATTTTATACAGTGAAATCTCCCGATACCCGCATCGAGATGTAAAAACGGCCGAAATGGCCTGTCGCACGGTTCTCGTTCCGAAAGTCTTCCCTCTTTAGTTAAAGATATACAAAAAAAGAAGTCGGCTGTTCTGCCGATAATAGCGTCAGGACTTGCAAAACTTTACATTATTATGTATCTTTACCTATATAATAGCCATCCGATAGACACATGATCTCGTAAAACCCGCAGCCCCTCCTGGAGCGCACTGCGACTTATGCAGTGTTACCCATAGAGGGAATAATTGTTTCCTGCCTATGGAACGACCGTTTCCTGCCGGGGGAACGGCTGTGCCATGCTGAGGAAATTGTAGTGCCAAGCAGATGTAATTTTTGTAGCACTGCTGTTTCTTGCAATAAACTCTTGCGTGTGTAGCAGCATGGGCCGATACGGAAGGTTCGGACAGAAGTGTCGATGGAAGGAATCGTTATTGGGACTTGCTGCGTTGGGGTATTGCATATGAAACATTAAATGGCGATATTTACGTCATTCTATACATAATCTTGTTATCATGAAATCAACAATCGTATTAGGAATAGGGGCTACCTTACTGGCCTCCTGTTCCGGAAACAAACAAAAAACGGAAGAGAAAGTAACACAGCAGCAGAAGCCGAACGTTATTTTCCTGATAGCCGATGATATCGGTTATGGTGACCTTAGTTGTAACGGATCGAAAACGATCCATACGCCAAATGTGGATAAACTGGCGGCACAAGGTCTTCGCTTTACGGATGCACATTCGGTGGCTGCGACCAGTACGCCTTCACGTTATTCTTTGTTTACCGGACATTATGCCTGGCGGCGGAATGATACGGGGATTGCAGCGGGAAATGCCGGAATGGTCATTCGGCCGGAGCAACCGACAGTTGCAGATATGTTTCGTGAGTGCGGCTATACGACCGGTGCTATAGGCAAATGGCATTTGGGATTGTCTGACAGGACGGGAGGACAGGATTGGAATGGCTTTATCACGCCGGGACCATCCGATCTGGGATTCGATTATTCTTATATCATGGCTGCGACAGGTGACCGTGTGCCTTGTGTATGGGTTGAGAATCAGCGTATAGTAAATTTGGACCCGAACGATCCGATTGAAGTGAGTTATGAAAAACCGTTCCCTGGCGAACCGTTGGGTAAAGATCATCCGGAATTGCTTACAAAGTTGAAACCAAGCCCAAATCATGGACATAACCAAGCGATCGTAAACGGAATTTCCCGTATCGGTTACATGAAAGGTGGCAAGCAAGCATTGTGGGAAGATGAAAATATTGCAGATAGCATAACCGTAAAGGCTGTCCGGTTTATTGAAAAGAATAAAGAGACACCCTTCTTCCTGTATGTCGGAACAAATGATGCGCATGTGCCCCGTTGGCCGCATCCTCGTTTTGTCGGCAAAAGCGGCATGGGACCTCGTGGTGATGCTTTGCTGCAATTCGACTGGACGGTAGGCGAAATCATGGCGGCTCTCGAAAAAGCGGGGATTGCCGAAAACACGTTGATCGTCCTGAGTAGCGACAATGGCCCGGTAGTGGATGACGGTTATGCAGATCAGGCTGTGGAACTATTGGGTGACCATAAACCTTGGGGTGTCTTCCGTGGGGGAAAATACAGTAGTTTCGAGGCTGGTACACGTGTGCCTTTTATTGTTAGTTGGCCGGCAGAAGTGAAACCCGGTGTTTCGGATGCTTTGGTTTCGCAAGTGGACTTGTATGCTTCTATGGCCGGTTTGATGGGAAAGACATTGGAGAATGGTGCCGGGCCTGACAGCCGGAATCAATTGGTAGCTTTTTTAGGCAAAGACAATAAAGGTCGCGATTATATAATCGAACAGGCCGGTTCGTTGTCCGTTTCCGACGGTGAATGGAAGTATATAGCTCCAAGTAAAGGGGCTGCCTATAATAAATTAACGAATACGGAACTGGGGAATAATAAGGAAGCACAGCTTTACAACTTGAAACAGGATATTGGCGAAAAGAAGAATTTGGCTGCCGAACATCCTGAAATCGTTGCAAAGCTGAAAGCTATTTTAGAGAAAGAAAAGGCTAAATAGTCTTTTAGCACAAAGTGTGAAAACGCCTGTAGGTAATCTAAAAAACATTCCTGCAGGCGTTTTTTCTTTTTTTATCAGGAATACAGCTTATCTTTGCAGAGGATTAGGCAGAAAATAAAAGGATAATGCTGGGATTGATAAGTAAAGGAATTGTTATCGGTGTACTGGTTTCCGCCCCGATGGGTCCGATCGGTATGCTGTGCATACAACGAACGCTGAACAAAGGACGCTGGCACGGGTTTGTCACCGGATTAGGGGCTGCTCTGTCAGACGTGATCTACGCTGCACTGACCTGCTTGGGGATGGGGGTCGTGGTGAATTTTGTGGAGGCGAATCAGGCTCCCTTGCAATTGATCGGCAGTATCGTATTGGGTATTTTCGGCTATTATATTTTCCAATCCAATCCTGTCCGGAACCTTAAAAAACAACGGGAGAAAAAGTTATCCTTCACTCAGGATTTTATTACAGCTTTTCTTCTTACCTTTAGCAACGTATTAATCGTATTACTATATATCGGTTTGTTTGCCCGCTTTGGTTTTGTCTTGCCGGAACATTCTGTTTGGATGCTGTTGGGAGGCATTGCTTTTATTGGGGTGGGCGCTGTTCTCTGGTGGTTCGGAATCACTTATATAGTTGCTAAGTTGAAGAAATGGTTTAACGTGCGAGGTATATGGTTATTGAATAGGATTGTGGGATCGGTCATTATTGTCTTGGCTATAATCGGAGCTTTATCCGTATTGCTGACTTCTTATTTACATTTGCCATTACTCCAAATCTATAATTGATAATGAAGAAACTGAAAGTCCCTTATTTGGAAACGCTGGACGTACTGGACCTGTCGTCCGTAGGCTTTTTGATGGAAAAGGCCCAGCGAGAGTCAATCGATGTGGTTAACTGGGAAGAATATCCCTACAAACCTATTGTGGCCTTCGACATTGCGAGATCGAAGGTGAACCTGTATATCCGCTATTTTGTCAAAGGAAACTCTTTGAAAGCGCTCTACGAAGCAGATGGATCGCCGGTTTATACGGATAGTTGCGTGGAGTTTTTTATGAAGCGGGTGGATGATCCTAATTACTACAATTTCGAGTTTAACTGTATCGGCACGTGCGATGCTTCTTACCGGGAATCGCGTGATTCAAAAAAATCGCTGACAGCGGAAGAATATGCATCCATTCGTCGCTTTTCGAGTCTGCCGCATACTGCTTTCCCTGAGAAATTAGGGGTATATAGTTGGGAGTTGGTGGTTGCCATTCCTTTCCGGTTGATGGGCCTCGATCCTGACAACCTGCCGGAAAAGATAATGGGCAACTTCTATAAATGTGCGGACGATACGGAATTTCCGCATTTCGTCAGCTGGAGTCCGATTGGCCTTCCCACCCCGAACTTCCATTGCCCGGAGTTCTTTGGGGAAATCTATTTATAGTTGAAAGTTGAGAGTTGAAAGTTAAAGGGGAATATAAACTCTTAACTTTCAACTCTCAACTCTCAACTTTCAACTCTTCAGCTCTTTAGTTCCTTGATTTTTACTTCCGAAATACTTGCATTGCCGGAGGTTATTACGATACGGATATCACTGGCGGTCGTGCCTTTGAACCGGTAATTCTTCAGTTCGTTCGTAGCCTCTACTGTCCCTTCATATACGGTCAGGAACTGGCCTCCGCCACCGGAGAGCTGGATTTCAAATTTGGCATCTTTGCTTTTTTCTTTCCATGCAATTGCGATGCTGTTAGGCGAAGCGTTGTTTTCAAGTGCGAATGTGATATATTCGCCTTTGTTCGCTTTCCAGGCCGTAGACAGATTGCCGTCCAATACCAACGGGGCAGATTCTTGGGAAGAGCTGGCAATAACCGATTTCTGCTGCCGGGAGGTTGCTGATGTGGCTGCCTGCTCTTTACCATATTCCACTACCGTAAAACGGTCGTTCAGGCGGATGTCTTCGGAGGAGGCGCCGACCATAACCTTGAAGTCTCCCGGTTCTACCACCCAATGATTGTCACTGTTCAACAGTTGCAGGTCACGCGGTTCGATCGTGAAAGTAAGCTCTTTCGTCTCTCCTGGATTCAGATGGATACGGTCGAAGCCGACGAGATTCTTCTCGTAGGTCGTAACACTGCTGAGGATATCGCGTACATATAATTGTACTACTTCATCTCCGGCACGTTTACCTGTATTCGTCACCTTGCAACGGACGGTGACTGGTTGAACCTGTGTCACGATAGCTGGCTGGATCGAAATGTCTGAGTATTCGAAAGTCGTATAACTCAATCCGTAGCCGAATGGATACAACGGGCCGTTTACGCGGGACATATTGCCGTCCAGCCCTTTGTTACGTCCGCCGTCGACCTGTGCATTCGGTTTGGTCGGGAAGTTGAACGGGATCTGTCCGACTGTCTTCGGGAAGGTAACGGTCAGCTTTCCGCCCGGATTATAGTCGCCGAACAGAGCGTCTGCAATGGCCGTACCACCTTGTGATCCCGGATACCAGGCTTCGAGGATGGCCGGAACATATTTGTCCGCCCAGTTGATAGAGATCGGACGTCCGTTGATCAGCACCAATACGACCGGTTTTCCAGTGGCTACGACGGCTTGTAGTAAGTCGAGCTGGCGGCCCGGCAGTTCGAGGCTGGAGCGTGATTTGTTTTCTCCACAGGTACGGTTGCTGCCGCCGAGTACGACAACGGCTACATCGCTTTTCTTTGCGTTTTCGACCGCTTTGTCGATCTCGCTTTGTTCTTCGCTGGTCAGCGGGTAACGGATCAGTTCCGATTCCGGCCAATTGGCATCTACCAGGTCGCAACCTTTGGTGAAGAGCACTTCCGTACCCGGTTTCACCTTGTTTTGAATACCTTCCAACACAGTTGTCACCTCTACGGCAAGCGGACCGTAATGTGTCAAAGCGTATGCTTCTTCATCTGCATTCGGACCGCATACGGCGATTTTGGAAATTTTGTTTACGTCTAAAGGAAGAACGGCATCCTGGTTCTTCAACAGAACGAGCGATTCTTTTGAAGCCTGCAAAGCAACCTGCTGGTTCTCGGCGCTGTTTACTTCTTTGTCTGCCTGTTTCAGATCGATCTGATACGGCTGGTCGAATAACCCGACGAGAAATTTGACACGCAGGATGTCACGCACGCGGTCGTCGATCGTAGACATCGGCAGAGCTCCTTCTGCGATCAGTTCGCGAAGTGGCAGGACGTATGAATCCGGCGAACGGAACGTACAACGTATGTTCAGTCCCGCCAATACGCTTTGCAGCACGGATTCTTTCATGTCGGCGGCAGTCCCGTGCTTAGAGAAAAGATATTCGACGGCGTCGCTGTCCGATACTACGTACCCGCGGAAACCGAATTCGCCGCGCAGGCGTGTCGTCAGCCAATAATAGCTGCTTTGGATCGGGAATCCGTCGTAATCATTGTACGAACTCATGACTCCGAGGATGCCGGCCTCTTTGATGACCCGTTTCCAAGGATATACATGGAGCATCTCGACTTCGCGCGGTGACATTTGCGGATCTACGCGTGCCATTCCTTCACGTCCGCCTTTGTTGTTGCTGTAGGCTATATAATGTTTGGATGTGGCCGCGACCTGATAATCGGTCTGCATGCCTTTTGCCATTTCCACACCTAATTCGGCTACCAGGTAAGGGCTTTCGCCATATACCTCTTCATAACGTCCCCAACGCTGGTCACGCCCGACATCGAGGATCGGGGCATAAACGTTGGTATATCCTAATAAGCGTCCTTCACGTCCGGTGATGTAGCCGACTTTGTGGACAAGGTCGCGGTTCCAGGTGTGCCCTAACCCCAACTGTGTCGGGAAGTTGGTGGCGATGTAGCTTTCTACCCCGCGTATGCCTTCGTTCGTGAAATCGGTCGGGATGCCGAGACGTGTCTCTTCGATAAAGAACCGTTGTACTTCATTCAAAGCCCAAGCATGGCGGGAAGCCGGCCAAACATACGGGTTGTCGGAAGGAGGAAGTCCCCATTGCTGGAAACCGTTCAGATGTTCGTCGATAGCTCCCATACCATCTTTCCAGAGCTGGTTTTTCCAGTCCGGTGTCGGCAGGTCGTCTTTCAGTACCCGCTTGTAGCCGTAGAGCGTAACCATCTGGCAGGTTTTCTCTTCGACGTTCATCTGCGAAAGAAGGTCCTCGACACGTGCGTCGATCGGGGCTGTAGGATCTTCATACACGTCCTTTTTCCCATTTTTGTTGAAATCTATCCAGCCATTTCGGTAGATGGACTTGTTTGTTAATTTGTAGGTATCCGGTATTCGGATTTCCTGTGGCGTTTTGTTTTGCGCCTGCGTGCAGAAGGTCCCTGATAGGACAAGGCACGACGTAAGGATGGCGAGTTTGTTTTTCTTCATGGATTATAATTTGATGTCGTTTAGTTCAACTAATTTGTTAACAATGGCGTATACGGTCAGACCACTGGCACTGTGTACCTGCAATTTCCGGGCGATGTTGCGCCGGTGCGTAACAACGGTGTGTGTGGAGAGGAACAGCCGGTCGGCTATTTCGCGATTTGTCATCCCTTTGACGACACAGACCACGATTTCTTTTTCTCGTGCGCTGAGCGTCTGCTGTTCTTCGTTTTCCACCTCCTCTTCCGGCGGCGTATGGAGGCGTTCCAGCTTGTGGCGAATCTCGTCCGGGCTGTCGTAGATGCTGATCTGGTCGTCGTAAGGCCGCAGCAGGGCATGGTCGGCGACGGCATACAGCAGGGCTATGCACTTCATCTCCGTACAGCCGGTTTCCTCCCTGAGAAGTTGCATGGTGTAACAACCGGGGAGCGATGGGTTGATAATCAGCATGTCCGGTTTGTGCGAGCGAAGTGTCTCTTGCAAAAGCTCCGCAGTGGCAATTTCGATGATCTGGATGCGGAATCCGGGAAGCCGCTTCAATACCGCTTCGAGCCCGCTACGGATGATAGCGGACGGTTCGGCAATCGCTATGTTTAATAAAGTGCTCATAGGCATCACTGTATTGTTTTTTCGAGAGCTAAGATCGCCGGCACGAAAAGGTAGTCTTCTACATGGTTGTGGGATGACAGGTCTTGTTCGGTTGCAAAAATATCAAACAGGACGCTGTTTAGCAAGTTGCTTCCGGGGCCCGGATAATATTTGATCAGGATGTTTTTCAACTCAATGATCTTCATCTCGATCTGGTCGTGATGTTTCCGGAAGATCGTGATATTGTATTTCGGATCTTTCACGCCTTTTAGCAATCCCCGTACATAAGGGAATACTGTCTTTTCCTCATACGACATATGTTTGTTTACCTCCGTTGCGTAGTCGTCGAAAAATTTGGTAATGACGAACGCCACGTCTTTCGGGCAGTCTGCAATCGCATCTGTCAGTTTGCGGCGGATATGGGGTAGCCGGAAGTCCAGAAAATAGGCGTGTGCATTATGCAGATAAGTGATCAAAGCCTCAATCGACAGGCATTTGTCAATGTTTGTCATCGGTGCGGATACCTCTTCCGTCAGAAAGTTCACGACGGTGAGGAACGTGCAGGGATCGACACCATTTTGGCGGCATACCTCTCCGATGTTCTTTTCACCGAATCCGAGTGCAATACCGAAGCGGCTCATAACAAGTACCATCGGATAATTCTCGCAGATCAGATCACTCATTTTATCGGTTTCCCGATATTTACCATTCTTATACATAGGCTTTTCTCTCTTGTCTTGGTGTTTGAATAGCCAAAGATACATAAAAAATAGATTCCGCAGGCTGTGTTTAAGGAATTAGTGGATTCGGGAAACCAGATAGTTTCAACTAAAAAAAAGTTTGAAACTAAAGTTTCGCAGAATTGCTTGCTTTGAAACTAAAGTTTCCCCGGTTGAAACAAAAGTTTCCTCGGACGAAACTTTTGTTTCATTGAGAGAAACCGTTTGTGCCAAGTCTTGAAACCATTTGTGCCAAGTCGTGAAACTTAAAAAAATATCAGTCTTGTATAGGGGTTAAAAAGGGCTGTTTTTGGCAGTAATTCGCAAAAAAGGAGTTTTTTGCATTTGGGTGATTTTTGTAACAATCTGATTAATAGGAATGTGCTGATTTATATAATGTACGCGTAAATAAGGAATTTTAGGGGTGAAATAGGGCGTAAAATCAGATATAAGATGTTGAGCTTTAAAAGGATAGGATTTCATTTCAAAATGACTAATGAAAACGTACGTTTTTTTTCGTCATTTTTTTCAAGGTGCCGGAAAGTTCGTATTAAAAAGAGCGTTTTTCGTACTTGTTAAGCTATCTGATTGATAAGAAAGGATATAGAAAAGGAAATTTTCTTTGAGAAAAGGATTGCAGGTTCAAAAAGTAGTTGTATTTTTGTAGCTGAAAAATGACGAATTTAAACGTACGTTTTCGATTTCAAAAGACAATAGTTAACAAACGTACGATAGAACTGAACTTTTTATAAACATTAGTATTAATATTAAATTTAGAATTATGAACAAAAAGTTTTCTACTCTTTTGGCAGGACTTGCATTGTTAGGTGCGATGAATGCCAATGCAGGGGATCCTGTAACATCCTTGAAGAAGACAGGTAATGGTTTGTACCAATTGAAAGCTGATGATGGAGTGTTGGCTATGACTCCTAATGGTGCTTTGAGATTGGAAGCAACTACTACTTCTGCAAATTTAGCAAGCACATTGTGGTGTGTTGAAGTAATAGAAGAAGGTTATGGTAAAGCTCCTATCTTTGACTTTACAAATAAGGCTACTGGCCAGCGTCTGGATATCCAGTATGCAGGTACTTTGTTAGAAGGTTTGAGCGGAAGTACACCTGCTTATACTGATACTGATTCTACCCGTGTAGGTGGTGAAGTTTCAGGTTGGGCTTATTTGAACCAGTACACCTCTATTCCGGCGGCAGAACAAGCAGGTAAGACTTTGTATTCTTATTTCAAAGCTGACTCTGTAATCGGTTTGGTTGCTAATAGTACAAATATTCAGGTCACAAAATTGGCTGCTGCTGATGCTTATGCAGATGCTGCTACGGGAAATGATTTAACAAAATTTTCTCTTGTAGAGGCTGACATGATCCGTTTGCAGGCTCCTGAAATCAATACGATTTTAGGTTTACAAGCTGCTGACAAGGGTGTTGCTTTAACATTCACTCCGGACGAACAGGGTGAAAAGGTCGCTGTTGCCAATCCGTTTAACGGAAAGAATGCTGGTAAGTTCCTGACTGAAGCAACTACTGGCGCTGATGCTAATGATTATGTATTTGTATTAACTACTGATAGCTCTTATCTGCGTGTCGATACTGCTATCGTCAATGAAAGTGGCGAAAGATTCCGCGCTTTCAAGTGGTCTGATTTGAGCTATGCTAAACGTCAGGCAAGTACAGCTGCAACAAAGCCGACTTCTGCAGCCGATTCTATTAGCAAAGTAACAGGCCTTGCAGATCAGTATAAGTTTGCTTTCTCATACTATCCTTCAAAAGATAGCTTGGTAATCCAGGTTAAATCTGCAATGGATTATGATCCGAAAAGTGCTACTAATGGTTCTAATTGGGTTGCTGATGCAGCTGCAACAGTACTTCCTACAGCTGGTGGGAAAGGTGAGAACAACTTTGTGACTGTTCAGGATTTGATCAAAGATAAAGTTCGTATCGTAACAATCTATGACAAGAAAGAAACAAATATTTCTTTAGGTTATAAAGGCTGCGATGCTGTTTACAACGGCCGTACCTCTATTGCTGACGGTCTGTATTTCATTATGAACCAGAAAGGCCAGTATTTGGCTTCTCCGATCCATAAGAATGGAACATCTTTGGAATGGGTTACTGTTAAGGCTGACGAACAGCTTCCTGCTCACATGCCGGCTTACCAGTGGGTTGTATTGAAAAAGAATACAGGTGATAAAGTAAAAGATTATTCTCCTGTAAACGTAACGAACCGTGAATATCCGACTCAGACAACTTTATCTCAGTTGATGCAGGCTGAAGGTGCAAAATATATGACTGCTTCTGATGCTCTTTATCAGAGTGAAGATTCCTTGATCTTTGTACAGGTTAAAGATGCTGAAGGTGTTAAAGGTAATGCTGCATTGATCGCTGAAGCTTATCAGGATACATTGTTAGGTTACAAGAATATTCCGGATGCCAAGTTCTTCTTGGATGAATATACATTCAAATATCTGCACCCGTATGCAACTGGTGAAAACAGCAAGTATCTGGCTAAGGGTGACGGTAAAGACTCTCTGTTGAATGTGTTGAATGGTAAGGATGCTTTCCGCTTGGTTGAAAAGAAATGGGCTACATTTGGTTATGCAGGTACTGCTGCTGAATTGAACAGAGCTGGTATCAAAAAACTTTATAGAGTTTCTTATTCTATTCAGTTGAAGGATGCATTTATGGGTGAAGCAGCTGAAGATAAATATGCAATGTCTAAATATTTCGGTGCTCCTGCTGACAGTTTCTTCTTCAAAGAAAACAATCATCATGAAGGTGAATGTTTCTATGCTATCGTAAAAGCAAATGATACAAATCTTGATAATGTAAAAGCTGGTGTAACAGATGATATCCTGGATGCAACAGTAAAAGTTCAGCCATTGGGTGAAACAAGAACCTCTGCATTTGCAATCAATCCGGACAACACTCCGTTGTATCGTCGTTTCAACAACGTAAATCTGGATGAAAGCGCAACTGACGGTCGTGATAGCTTGAGATTCTTCGAAAATGTTCGTAAAGAATATTTGATGGACGAAAATAACCGTGAGGGTGGCTTGATGGATGCAAATGTAGACTATGTTGGTATGTGGACTGCAGACAAGGCTACTGGTTTGGCATTCCAGATCGATACAGCTTGGGTTGGTCGTGGTCATGGTTATATCAAACCTCAGTACCTGATCTCTGTAAATCATAAAGATTTCGAAGGCGTGGAAGGTTCTCCTTGTACAGAAGGTGCTCCTCATATCAAACCTGACGGAACTCTGACTGACGATCCTATGGAATGTAAACATGCTCATCCGGCAATTCCGGGCTTCGAAAGAGCTAAATATCTGGTTAGCTTCCAGGATTCAGTTGTTCTTTACGGTCAGGATAAGCCTTATGCGGATATTGCAGGTGGTTACACTCGCGTAGGTTTCGTTGAAGGTATCCGTATTGCTGATACATTGTGGGTATTGCCGGCTGAATACAGAAGCGTGGCTAACGATAAGATCGATTTCAAGGAATTGGCAAAGGTAGATTCTACTATGCGTGCTGATTATGGTGTAGGTATTAAGAACCGTCTGGATGGTGACGATCACAAGAACTACACTTGGTCATTCCGCTATGTACATCCTGAAAATGCTGCTAATGTAACAGCCGAAGGTAAAGAAAATTCATTCTTGTTCGAATCTAACAACTATGATGGCGAAAAGATCGCTCCTGAAAATGCAGCATGGTTGAAGATCCAGAACGGATGTGTAGTTCTGACAAAAGATCCTTCTTTGTTCTCTAACGCTAAGACCGGTGGTGACGGTGCCCTGATCTTCAATGTTGAAAATAAAGAAAACGACGAGTTGGCAACAGACAACGAAGAAATTGCAACATCAGAAGTAACAGTAATCGCTCAACAGGGTGCTGTACGTGTTGCTAACGCTGCCGGTAAGAAAGTTGTTGTAACTAATATCTTAGGTCAGACAGTAGCTAACACGGTTATCACTTCAAGCGATGCTACAATTGCTGCTCCTCAGGGTGTAGTTGTAGTAGCTGTTGAAGGCGAAGAGGCTGTTAAGGCTATCGTTAAGTAATAACGATATATTCATCATAAGGTAGAGATACGATCATCGTATCTCTACTTAGATTGAAATAAAGATTTTATAAATCAAATAATGACCACGTGTCCGGTCTTTCCGACCGTTCAATTACCCCGCGAGGGCGAACAAGTGGTACATTAATACTAAAGTAAAAAATAAGAACGCTGCCTGTACTTCTGTGAGGAAGGAAAGCAGACAAAAAACAAGCCCCGGTGGAGTAATTCTGCCGGGGTTTCGTTGTTATTATGATAAAGGTTTAGCCCGAATGGCTAAAGTGCTGCAAACCGTTCATCCCCATTTGCAGTCACCGCCGTACATTCCATCTCGACCAGCCAGCCGGTCCGGCAAACCGGAGCACGCACGATGATATTGGGAAGGGTGGGATGGTGCTCATCCATATATTGCTTGACTCGTGCATAATCAGCCGTATCGCGGATATAGATTACCGCCTGCATGATATCATTCAAAGTGGCATCCGCTTCTTTCAGCAGGGCTTCGATGTTTTCGATCATACGGGAAGCCTGTTTCATGACATCGCCGGCATGTACGATTTCTCCGTATCGGTCGATGCTGGCTGTGCCGGATATAAAAATATGGCGACGGTCGCCGTATGTGACAGCTGTGCCCCGTTCGAACGTAACACCATATTCATATGTGCGGTTCAAGTGTTCGGGAGCATATAGATAGCGGATTTGTTCGGGACGGATACCGGAAACAGCATATGTGTCCATTGTCACAAATACCATCGGATCGAAATAGCGGCCCTCGATCCCTGTACTGGCGATGAAGTGAGTCTCTTCCGTCAGGTTCTGTGTCGCGAACACTTCTTTACGGGCTTTTACCACACCTGGATAATTTACGTCTACATTCTGTACGAAGATCCACGTGCGCAGGCAGTTTGCCGCCAATGTGCAATTGGCTTCCGTCAATCGCAGGATATAATCGCGGAAAATCAGGCGGGTCTGATATTCCGAATTGGCCGCCCTGTTGCACTGGTTGGCACCTAAAAGCTGGCCGTATGCACCGTGATGCGCCTCAAACAATCCGCTTGGCAATACCTGTGTCTGCACACCTGTCTGCAACCAGGCCCACAGTGCAATCTTCGTACCGTTCATCGGAGCCTGCTGTACGATTGACAGTGCGCAGTAGGGGAAAAGCCGTTCCCGTTCCATCAGTTCATCCGTCTGGTTGGTGACGTCGCTCAGGAAATAACGCCGGAAAATGGCAGCCGGATTACCCGGCAACTCTTCGACTGAACGGGTGTAAACATCTTGTATATGCTGTAACTGGGTGTGAAAATCCTCCATGCAGTCCGTCTGTTGGAAGAAGATATGGTATTCCGTTATACCTTTGGAAGATTGGAATGAGGTGATTTGTACCTCTGTCGTGCCGTATGTTTTCCTTATCAGGTTCATGTCTGTGTGTGTTTGCGGTATGAATCGTAAAAATAAGGCTATTTAATGGAAAATTGAAAATTGAGAGTTGAAAATTACTTAATAAAGTAAGGAGGGATACTGTTTGTCAACCGTTCAAGTCCTTCAACTCTATCAATTTGTTTACGATGGCATAGACGGTCAAGCCGCTGGCACTGTGTACCTGCAATTTTCGTGCGATATTCCGTCGGTGTGTGATGACGGTATGGGTGGAGAGATACAACCGGTCTGCAATCTCCCGGTTTGTCATGCCTTTCACCACGCAGACGACAATCTCTTTTTCCCGGCTGCTCAGTGTCTGCTGGTCATCGCTTTCCTCTTCTTCGGGCGGCACTTCTTCGGTGTTGAGGCGTTCCAGCTTGTGCTTCAACTCGTCCGCACTGTCGTATACGGATACCTGGTCGTCGTAGGGGCGAAGCAGGAACGGGTCGCTCACATTATATAAAAGGGCGAAGCATTTCATATCCGGGCAGCCGCATTCGTCTTTCAGATGTTGCAGGTTGAAGTTTCCGGGAATGGAAGGATTCATAATCAGAATGTCCGGCTTATAAATGCGTAAGCCCTCTGTCAGACAGTCTGCCGCTGTTATCTCGGATATCTGGATACGGAATCCGGGTAAGCGTTTCAGCAGCGTTTCCAGTCCGCACCGGATGATGGCGGACGATTCGGCTATCGCTATTTTGATGTTAGTGGACATGGCAGGTGGTTTTATTGTTTTTCTAAAGATAGAATAGCTGGTACGAAGATATAGTCTTCTACCCGGTTATGAGAAGCAAGATCCTGTTCCGTCGCGAAGATATCGAATAGGACGCTGTTGAGCAGGTTACTGTCCGGTCCCGGGTAATACTTCAGGATCAGGTTCTTCAGTTCCGTAATTTTCATCTCGATCTGGTCGTGCCGCTTACGGAAGATGGTGATGTTATATTTCGGGTCTTTCTTTCCTTCCAGCAAATTACGGACATACGGAAAGACGGTTTTCTCTTCGTACGACATATGTTTGTGTACCTCTTCGGCATATTCGTCGAAAAAGCGGCGGATCACGAAAGCCACATCTTTTGGGCAACTCACGATCGCCTCTGTCAATTTGTGGCGGATATGGGGAAGACGAAAGTTCAGGAAATAGTCGTGTGCATTATGCAGATAAGTGATAAGCGAGGAGATAGAGATATCCTTATGGACTTCTGCTGTCGGGACCGTCTCCGCTTCTGTCAGAAAGTTGACGACAGTCAGGAAAGTATGTGTGTCGATCTTATTCTGCCGGCATACTTCCCCGATGTTTTTCTCTCCGAACCCCAGGTCGATACCGAAGCGGCTCATCACAAGGACCATCGGATAATTCTCGCATATCAGGTCACTCATCTTACTTGTTTCCCTGTATTTTCCGTTCTTCATGTTTCCCATATCTTTTATTATTTGTATAGTAGGTTGATTATAAGCATGCATATTGAGGTTCATCCGCCGGTACGACAGCTATGCATTCCGTTTCGATCAGCCAGCCCGGCCGGCACACGGGAGCATGTACGATCAGATGGGGGACCGACGGATACCGGCTTTCGATATATTGCTTGACCACGACATAATCGGCCGGGTCACGCAAGTAGACGATCGCCTGCATAATGTCTTGCAATCCGGCACCCGCTTCCTGCAATAAGACGTCGATATTTTCCAGCATACGTTCCGTCTGTTTCAGGATATCCCCCGGATATACGATCTCGCCTTTGTTGTCGATGCTCGCGGTTCCGGAGATGAAGATTTGTTTCCGGTCGCCATAGGTTACGGCTGTCCCCCGTTCGAAAGTCACCCCGTATTCGTAGGTCGGATTCAGATGGGTGGGAGCATAGAGGAACTGGATTTGCCCGGGTTGCAAACCTTTTACGGCATAGGTATCCATCTGGACAAAAACGTTCGGATCGGCATGGCGTCCTTCTATTCCCGTACTGGAAATATAATGAGTCTTTTCCGTCAGGTCTTGCGTGACGAAAACCTCTTTGCGAGCCTTGACGACACCGGCATAGTTGACATCCACATTTTGGACGAAGAACCAGGTACGGATGCAATCGTTTGCCAACTTGCATCCCTGTTCGGTCAGTTGCAACACGTAATCGTTCAGCAAAAGTCGTGTCTGGTATTCGGAGTTGGAAGCTCTGTTGCAAGAGCCTCCGGTCCAGTATTGTGTATAATGGTTGTGTTTGGCCTTCGACATTCCGTTTTTGATCGTTTCGACGGTGATACCGGTTTGGAACCAAATCCACATGGCTATTTTGCTCCCGTTCAGTGGAGCCTGTTCCACAACGGAAAGCGGGCAATAGGAATTTTCGCATTCCCAGGCCATCACTAAATCGGCCTGGTTGGCTGTGTCGCTCAGGAAATAGCGTCGGAAAACGGCAGTCGCATTCTTGGGTAATGCCTCTTGGACAACTGCCGCATAGGCCTGCTGGAGGTTCTGAAGTTGTCCGGAAAACGGCAATGTTTGGTCTGTAATAGCGAGCAGGACGTGATATTCGGTTACCCCGCCTTTCCCGGCAAAAGAAGAAATTTGAACTTCGACAGCTTTGTCTGTATATGTCTTTTTGATATAATCCATGTAATATGTGCTTTCTCTTATTCTTTAGCTCCGTTATTGATCCAATCGTCAAGCAACGTCAGGGTGCTGGACGTTGTAATGATGTTGGTATGATCGTATTTGACAATGTTCTCGTGCAAGATGACGTGCAAGAAACTTTCCTCCGCACTTCCCGGCTTGACCAGCTTCAGCCCTTCCTCGCTTTTATCGGCTACGACATCGACCAGCGCCTTGTAGCTTTTACCTTCCGTAAGGTACAGCCCTGCAGCAGGTTCCGTACTCCCTCCGTGGCAAGCCGTACAGGAACGGTTGAAGATTTCGGTCTGGACGCTGTTGAACATACCGGCGTCCAGATTTCCGGCGTTCAGCCGTATAGTATCCGCCTGTTCCGTATAGTCGGCGGCATAAAAACTGGCGATCCTTTTGCGCAGCTTGTTGATGACACAAACTTCGATCTGTGTGACCTCGCTGGGAATACCGGCCAAGACCATGTCTATCGTCCCGTCGTCTGTCTGGCTAATCCCTTTTGCTGTTTGGGCGAAAGCATTGTCGGGAGTGAATCCGGCCAGCACGACGCTGTAACCGCCCGGCCAGGAATCTACCCCGCTGATTTTGGCGGTCAACTTCACCGTCCCTCCCTCTCTTTCCGTCTGATTGTTTTCATCATATATCTTGCCGTCGTCGCAGGAGATGGCAAGACCGGAAAAGAGCAACAGCCCGGAGATGAATGAATAAATTTCTTTTTTCATGACGTTGAGATTAGAAAGTGTACTGAAGTAAGACAGTTCCGGAATGCATGGCTAATCCTAAGTCGTCGTTGTCGCGATCAAGCTGCGTGTCGTGTCCGGTACGCCCGATGAATTGATACATGGCTTGCAGTTTCAGGTTACAGCCGGTGAAGAAATAGTTGAATCCGACGGCCGGCATATTCAGAAAACCGTTTGTGTCCAATCCATTGCGGTTGAAGAAGTCATAGCGGGCTGTCGCCTGCAATTTATTGGTAACGAAATAACCGCCTTGTACATACCCTCCTAAGTAATTATAGCTCTCGTTGATTTTCTGCCGTTTGGTAAAACCTACGTTCATATAATAGATTTCAGCACCGAGGTACAGGCGGTTCTTCAGCATGGCGAATTCAGCTCCTGCACGGAAGTCGTTCGTACTTTCGCTCTCGCTCTCCACATTCAATGAAGTGGAAAGGCCGAACAGCATTTTGTCTTCCTTCAAACGGTTCGGACTGCCCTGGTTGGACGGCATGACGCCTTTCGGCATGTAAGTGACGCGGCCGGCATACAGCAATGACGGGATATGCCAGTCGTCGCTGAACGTTTTGGACGCTACGTTGACGGTACTTCCCGTTCCGTTGAAGATCCCCACTTCGTAGCCGAACTTCTCCTTTACCAATCCATGCACTTCCACTCCGAGATCGAATCCCATGCCGATATTTGGTGTCACGGCATTAAGAGAATAAGGCAGGATAACGGATGAGGTGAGCGATGTCGGCAATGTCGGCATTAACGTTTCGCCCAACGTAGTCAGGTAAGCGTGTGAGAACGGAGTCTTGAACTTGCCGACACGTATAGCAAAACTTTTCTTCATCTCTACGTCGAACCAAGCCTGTTGCAAGATGTTCCCTCCGCTTCCGGCTGCATTGATGGAGAGGTTGAATGTCACCCGGTTGAATGCCTTGCCCGTAAAACCGAGGATGGCATAAGGGATCGAGAAACCGCTATTGTGTATATTATCCTGATTGTAGGCCGGGTCCAGTCCTTCATCATCGTAGTAATTGATATTGGCACTGGTCTGAACCAGCATATAAGGTTTGAAAACGAAATCCCCCTTTTTGGTGGCGATCGTAAAACCTTCTTTGCCGTTTAGTGATACGACACCGTTTTCCGTATCTTCCTCATATTGGGCTATGGCGGACAACGGCAAGAGTAATAATGCTGCAATTATGATTATCAGTTGTTTCATTTTAGTTTGTCTTATGTATAAATTATAAGGAGTTGAGGAATGCGATCACTGCCTCACGCTCTTCCTTGCTCATTTGTTTGAATAAATTTTTGGAGGCTTCTCCTTCGCCACCATGCCACATGATGGCTTCGGTCAGGTTGCGGGCACGTCCATCGTGGAGGAAATAAGTATGACCGTTGACTTTCTCCTGCAGTCCGATACCCCAGAGCGGCGTGGTACGCCATTCGTTTCCTCGTGCCAAGCCGCTGACATAATTGTCGTTCAACCCGACTCCCATGATTTCCGACCCCATGTCATGTAGCAGGAAATCCGAATAAGGATGAATGGTTTGTCCGCCGAGCCAAGGCAAACGTGTGCCGTTGAGCAGAGTGGAACCGCCCGCTTGCGTATGCAGCGTAGTGACGTGGCAGAGATGACATTTTGCCTCGTAAAACTTTTGTTCTCCCAAGATGACCTGCGGATCGTTTATGTTGCGTCGCGCCGGAACGCCGAGGCTTTGCATATAAAGGTCCACATCTTCCATATCGGCGGTCGATATGTCGAGCTGGTCGTACGAGAGTCCCATCATGCTGCCCTGGTTGATCTGAGCCTGCCCTTCGCAAATCTCTTCCGGATAGCGGCTGTTTGTCACACCCATATCGCTTGAGAAGCCCAGTTCGACGGTCAGGTCGAGATGCTGTGCCTTGTTACCGGAAAGGCCGACACCGGTGACGCCCTTTTCGGTGATATAGTTGCAACGTCCGCTGATGCCATATTCAGGATAATTGCTTTTGGCTGCGAGCGCTTCGATTTCCCGGCGGTCGATGGCCATCATCTGTCCCATGCCGACGTGGCGTAACGGGATGCGTACGGTACAGAACAAATCTTCCGGGGCGATACTGTCTTTATACCATTCGGTTATCGTGTAATTAGGTTTGCATAGTTCGTAAGTCTCCCCGTCGGGGAAAGAAAAAGTCTGTTTGTCGTATGTGACGGACAGCTTACCTTCTGGTTTGACGCCGTAGATGGCCTGATCGTGCAATACACGCCCATAGTCGCGGAAGAAAGCACCGTTGCGACGGGAGATATAAACCAGCATGGAAGAGAAACCGTAGTTGCCTGATCCGCCGTTCTCCCACAATGTCGGTTTGGTTCTTCCTGCATTGCGGTGGCAACTGCCGCAAGAATAACCGGCATAGACAGGTCCGAGGCCACCTCCGTCGCCGTTGTTACTGGTGCGTACGTCGTCGTAGAGGCCGTCGCCGTTGTTGAAACGGATCGAGTTGGCTCCTGTTATCCAGTCGGCGTTCGTGTCATAGGCGACCGATGAGTTTAGGAAAATCGTTGAAGTCCCTGCTGACAGCGCATATCCGTTCGGGACATCTATTTTATCCATATCCATTTTATCGTCCTCTTCACAAGCTATGCATGAAAAGAGCAGGAATAGCGAGGATGCTAACAGGTAAGATTGCTTCATATCATTTTATTGGTTTTCTGAATTTGTTTCCGAATAACGCGAGTCACATTGTGTAATAACTCTGAAACCCTGAAACAGCGGGCATTTGTCTGCTGCTTCAAGGTTTGTCATGATCTATTATCAAGTTTGTAGTCTCAGAGGCATGTTTATTTTGCTCCGTCGATAGTACGGGGTTGTCCGTCTTTGAACAGGAGATATTCCAATGTATGGTAACCACGTACGCTCTGTGCAGCTCCGATGGCTTCGTCTTCTTCGTCGAAGTTTCCGCTCCATTCCAGATCATCCCAGTTCTGGGAATTCAATACCTGTACGATACCGTTCTGGTCCAGAGGCCAGCTGTCCATGTTCGGGTCCAAGCCTAAGTTGGCAACCGGGCCGATAAGGAAAGCTTCGCTCTTTTCCCATGGTTCGCGGGCCGTGATCCATAAGTTGCAGGCCTTTTCGAAGTTGTCGTTGCTCGGGTTCTGTCTGAACTGGTTTACCGCATCCAGCAAAAGCTTGTTCTTTTCCTGCAAGTCTTTATAAGTCGGAAGAACGACTGCATCGACAAACTGTTCGGCTATCGCATCCAAATCATCGTCGTATTCAGGGTCGCCGAAAGTCTGGTTTACATACGGCTTTACTTCGTTCAACAGCAGGTTGGCCAGTTCCATGCAGGTGTTCATTGCAGCAACAGCCTCTTCGCTGTCAATGTTATTGCGGAACGGTTGCGGAATAGCCTGAATCGCCTTTGCAGAAGCGAAAATCAGTGTTTTGATTTCTTCGTCGAGATCCGGATTGGTAGAAGCGATCAGTTTAGAAAGCGAGTGCTCTGCGATATCCCCTTCATCGTCGAAATCTTTGTAAGAGTTGAAAGCGCTCAGGTTTCCGTCTACTTTGGACACGTCGTTGTCATCGATACGGCCGTAGTAGGTGTTACGGATGGAGAAAATATTGTTCGTATAGTCGTCTCGCGAGTGCCAGCTATACCATGATTCGACGGCATAAAGACCGCCTTCCTTGTCACCGCTGGTATATTTGGTATACGGGTCTTTGATCTTGGCGTCACCGACTTCGTTGGCGATGTTCCACATACCGCTTTCGATCATTTCCTCGATACACGAAAGAGGGCTTTGGTAAGCGCCGGCAGTCTGATCTTTGAAGATCGTGGCGTATGGACCGTGTGAACCTTGCTCGTCGACATAATCCGTTACCCAGGAATTGTAGAGCGTGGTCGCATCGTTGTTTAGCAACATTGCCACGTTGTACATATAGTTACCCCATGCAACGGCGTTTTCAGAACTGTAGTCCAGGCTGATCGGATCTTTTCCGCCACCATCAGGCGTGGGATCGTCGTTGTCGCTACATGCTCCCATCGAGAATGTCATGGCGAGCGATAAGGCTGCCAGATAGAAATAATTTTTCTTTTTCATTTTATTGATAAGTTATTAAATTGTTTATGTTGTTTTTATTTGCTGAGGAACCAGCCGATGTAGGCGATAGCCAGGCTGAATTCGTTTTCACTGTTATATTTACCGCCTCCGATTTTGCGTGTCGTGTAGTCCGCTTTTACGACAAGGTTAGGTAGAGCGTACCAGTTGGCGCCGGCTGTCCACATACTTACTTTGTTGCGTAAGTCCATCGTGTGTTTGCCTTCGCCTTTCTCCTGCGGGTTGTAGTATTCGTAGCGAACGAACGGATAGATTACAGGCACATTCCTGTTGTCTTTGCAAACCGCACGCAGGTTGAAGCCCACTTCACCACCGTAGCTGACTGCACGTTTGGCGATCGGGGTTGTCTGTGTGTAAGGAGAACCGCCACTCTGGTGATTGTTGACGTTGCTGAGGTCGTCGGCTTTACTCAGATTACCATATATCATGTTGGCACGTGCGGTGACATATTTGTTTTTATATTGCAGGTCGGCCGTATAGATGCGCAAAGGTATGTTCCCATATTTGACGTAGGTCTCCGGTTTGTCGGAATTGGCTCCTGTGTTGTGGCAATAGTAGAAGGAACCGCCTATTTTCAATCCCGGTACCCCTAAATAGTTCAGGCGGGCCACGTAGCCCGGCGAGGTGAAGTTGTCTGTTTCGAACAGTCCCTGCTTGCCGCCGGCAACCCATGTATTACGGTCGAAACCGTTGGCGTTCAATCCGGCAACGACCAAAGCCTGATAGTTGAAACGTGTGTAGCCTCGGCCGAACGTACCGAACACTTCGATACCGTTTTCATGCCAGGTGGAAGGAAGGAGAGTCGTTTCGCCTTCCGGACGGGAAGTCCCGAAGAAGTTGATCGGCTCGTGCTGCTCGTTGGTCAAGCCGACCGGGACGATCAGATGGCCGGCGCGGACATTGAAGGCCGGATGGACAAGACGTGTGATGTGGAATTGTTCCAAAGCGACTTCACCGCCTTTTTCCACCTCCATTTCATATTCTCCGTTTTCTGTGTTCTCTATCTCATAGGCACTTCCCGTACCTCCTGCCTCAAATTCTATTTCTGCTCCTAATATCCATTGGGAATTGAATTTGTAATCGAAAGCCAGGACAAAACGAGGAATGGAGATCGAATTGCGATGGTCTTTCTTGCTTCCGTTGTCCGTACCCCGGAAGCGGTTGATGCCGTAGTCCATAAAGTTCGCGAGGATTTCCCCATATCCGCCGAAGCGAAATTTGTTATATCCGGAGGCATAAATATCTGCGGATTGTTCCACTGCGGATTTTCCTGTCGTTGTTTCTTCTTGTTCCTGTGCAAAAGCCGTTGCACAAGAGGTTAGTAGAGTGATTGCTAATAAATTAGTTAACCTTTTCATTGCGTTTTTTAATTTTTGGCAAAATTAGAGGGGCTACGAACGGTGTGCAATCGCAATTAGTAGGTAAAAAGGTGTCGATGTTACCTATTTGTAGGTATTGTGTTAATGATTGTCCGCTCATACCTTTGCTTCTGTCAATTATGTATCATGATTAGGTATAATCGTCGACCGGAACCTTATCGATAGAATGTCAATGTAATGTTTATTTTAAAGTAAATAACAACAGCGGGGATTTTTATTGGTTTTCCTTGCAACAAAAGAAGAACTGTTTTGAGAAAAACGGTTCTTTTTGTTTAAATATCACCCTGATTAGGTAGCAAAAGGCATTTTTTTACTCACATATAGGTATTGTAGGAGGCCGGAGGTGCCCGTATCTTTGCAATGTCATTAAGAAAGTAACACTATTAGTATAATCGCTATATCAAAACCTTTTGCTAATTATGTAAGCATATAAGATGATTAACTATATCGGAAAGTTTTTATTGGTTATTTTCGATATAAAAAAGAAGCCCCTCTGTGAAGAGAGGCTTCTTTTTTTATTAGGGAATCGGTTCCTTTCTTTACAGGGGTATCAATTGTTCGACGAGGGATAATTTGTGTGACACAGTAGTGCCACACAAATTCCATCAGCATGGCACAGCAGTTTCCTCGGCATGGCACAGTCGTTCCCTCGGCAGGAAACAGCCGTTACATAGGTATGGCACAACAGTTACATCGGTATGTAACCGGTCACAGGCTACCAGTCGTATGTTTCGAAATAGGCATCGAACTTGCCCGGATCACCGATGCCACACTGTTCCAATATATTCAAAATGCTTTTTTGCTCGTTTGGTGAGAGAGGCCGTTCGCCTTTGCGCACTCGATAGTATGTTCTGCGCCCGAAATGGTTCAAGAGCCTGCTGGCAGCTTCTTGCATTTGCCGGTAGGGCATCCGCTCCAGCATTCCGATGAAACCGAGTGCATAAGTCTGCTTGCCGGAAGGGCGGAAATAGGGGCAGTCGCCGGTTTGGTTCTTTTGGTATTTGGGACTGATGACCCGCCATAGTCTCACTTTATCACTGATTTGTTGCTCGGCGATGCGCCTCAGGCAGCCAGTGGCTTTCGGGCAGTCTTGGTTCATGCAGAGTAGGTAAGCGTCCGGGATGGCGGAGGCGTTGATTTTTTCTTTCATATATTATATAATGTGTTGTAGTCATTTGATCCGTTTGTGACGGACGCTGATGTAAAGATATATAATAATGTAGGGTTTTGCAAGTCTTGATACCATTATTATGCTAAGCAGCCAATACTCCGTATTTTGTATATCTTTAACAAAAGGGGAGGTTTTTCCAAGAGGAAATTACGGAATCTGCTGTTTTTGCCGTTTTTCGCCTCCGATGAGGATAAAAGGAAATTATTTTGTATATGATTGATAATCTTTATTTTAATGGAGATGTGTGGAGACTTGGCGAGTGGTTGAAAACAGTTACTTTTCTGTATGGTTTTATTTGCTTTTTTATAATGTAAGTCGTTATTAATAAGAAGTATAGGTATGTGAAAAGAAAAATGGCGAAAAAACGTACGTTTTTTTTCGCCATTTTCACTGCACAAAAATACAACTACTTTTTAAACCTGCAATCCTTTCTCCCAATTATTTTTCCTTTTCTATATTCTTTCTTATCAATCAGATAGCTTATCTTGTACAAACCTATCGCCTTTTTACCACGAACTGCCTGACATCCAAAAAAAAATGACTAAAAAAAACGTACGTTTTCTCTCGTCAAAATACAGGAATTTGGTAAAAACCTGTTAAACAGGAAGTAAGAACGATATTCAATATATATATTATTATTAATTAAACATTTTAGATTATGAACAAGAGATTTTCTACTCTTTTGGCTGCCGCCCTGGTGGCCGGTTCGTTCAGTTCGATTTACGCACAGTTGGATGGGCGTAATGTTGAATGGAAGGATGCACAAGCAAACCGAGCCTATTATTTGGTCGGAACTCACTACACTGGTTCTGAAGATATTGTAGATGCCTTCACAATTGGCGCAAGGGTTGAAAACGCAGAAGATGCTATTAAGCCGAATGCTACTCAAGAAGCCGCACAATGGACAGTTGAGACTAAGACAGTTGGTAACGCCACTTATTATTCTTTCAAGAATATCAAGGCAGATCAATATTTGGCTTTCCAAAAGGATGAAACTGGTGACTATAAATTGGCAAGCAAAAAAGATGCTGCAAATGATGAAAAATCATTCCGTTGGTTTGCTTTGGCAGATATGAACGGTAACAAAAATTACTTGAAGGCAGTTTTACCTGCCGGAGAAGATTTTTACTTAGGATTGAAGTTGGAGGATGGTAGCTGGAAAACAGCTTTAGTGGCTACTCCTGGAGGAGATGCTGCGGATCAAGTTGGCAAGAAAGCGATTACTCTCTACGAAATCTACAACGACCAGATTACAGCAGAAGATTTTGCAAGCAAGTTTGGCGAAAACTTCACAATCGAGTTCCCGGAAACATTGGATGACATGGACGTGTTTGAAAATGTAAGCGTAGAAAAAATCGCCAATGATAATTTGGGCTTCAAGTTGGTTGACGACAAAGGTACAAAAGATACAAAAGACGACGAATATGTTGTTTTGACAAACGAACGTGTTTCCAACTCAGAGTTGGCTGCCAACGCAATCGGTTATCGCTATGCAAAAATGACTGCTAAAGCGATTGCAGATAAAAAAATTGATAAAAAGAACACTGTATTCTATGCTGAAGAGAACAAAACAAACATCGGAGATGGCAAATATGCATTAGTTCAGAAAGTAAAAGTTGGCGACCTGGACAATAAAGATGTTACTTTCGGTAAAGTGACAAACGATGAAACAACTCGTCAGTTGGCTTCTGTCGAATATGACAGCCATTCTACTTTCATGGGTGTTACAGTAGGCAAGGGTACACGCGTCGCTAATACTGAAGTTGCCAACGAAAGAATGTTGATCGTAAATGTAACTGCCAAGGTTGCAGACAAGAAGAATTCTTCTGCACTGGGGTTGAAGAATGATTTCACTGGCGCACGTTGGTATGACAAAGTTTCTGAAGCTGACTTCGATCAGCCACAGGGTCAGTGGTTGGTTGCTGCGGGTACAACTGCTAACACAATCAAGTTGATCAATGTTCAGAAACCGGGTTTTGTACAAGACAATATCCGTCTGTATGAAGCAGAAGGTGAAAATACTTACACAGTATTTGCTTCTGATTTAGGTTTGTCTGGTCTTGAAACAATCACTTTGACGAAAGTAGAAGATTATGACAAGCTGAACGGTTACTACAGTACATTGTCTGACATCAACCAGAAGTTCGCTTTCGTAACAACAGGTGAATATGCTAACGAAGAAGCTGATTCAGATCTGTATTTGAAAGCTGGTGTAGATGGATCTGCTGCAACAGTTGTTCCTCACGCTGGTTCTGAATGGGAATTGATCCGTAACGAAAAAGCACAGGCTGTTACTGCTGACTACAAATATTATGACGGTGAAAAATGGGTTGAACTGAAAGGTGCTGGTGACGAAAAAAAAGGTATACTGCCGGCTGATACAGTTCGTTTGGCTTACTCATATGCAATCAATGCTGATGAATTAGGTTTGGGAACAGATTGGGAGATGGCTAAGGATGACATCGAGTTCTTCTTGAAAGAAAATGGTAAAGGTACATACGCTATCGTATATGGTGCTACTGCTGATGAAGTAAAAGAATACGGTGTAATCAATAGTTCTAAGGAACTAGTAAAAGCTGCAATTGACTTTACTGAATCTACTCCGTTCGAAATTGTAGATTTGGATGCTGCTCCTTCTTTGGCAGCAGACAGCAAGCATATGACATTCGAAGCTACTAACAGCATCGGCTTCATCGCTTCTGACGAAAACAACAGCGCAGTGTTGGCTAAAGAAGCTGCTGCTTTGTGGGTTGACTCTGTAAATGCTGAAGGTTATGCAACTCCGAAGTTCTTCATTTCTTACGCAGGCAAGATGATGACAACTGCTGGTAAGTTTAAAGAAATTGTTGAAGAGGCTTATGCTAATGATGAAATCAGCAAGAAAGAATATGCAGAACTTATTGCTAATGAAAATCTTAAATATAAGAATGTAAACCGTATCAAATTTGTAGACGCTGAACGTCTGGCTGGTGAAGATACTTTGGTTATCGCCGATGAAAAGTATACTGGCAAGGATATCGAAGACTTCAAGTTCAAAGTTACTGAAAACGAAGACGGTGACTATGTACTGAAAGCTAATGGCAACTATGTATATGTAATCAACGGTAACTTGGTTTACGGTACAGATGCTAAGGAAGCTGAAGCATTCGTAATCGAAGTAACTTCTACTCCGACAGCTAACGAAGGCATCGCAACATCTGAAGTGAAAGTTCTTGCCGGTAACGGTAACGTAACGATCGCAGGTGCAGCCGGTAAGAAAGTTGTTGTAAGCAACATCTTAGGTCAGGTAGTAGCTAACACGGTTGTTTCTTCTGACAATGCTGTAATCGCTGCTCCGGCAGGTGTAGTAGTTGTAGCAGTTGAAGGCGAAGCTGCTGTAAAAGCTATCGTTAAATAACGATTGATACTAAAAAAAACAATACTGTTGTCTATCGTAAGGGCGGAGTAGAACCCCGCCCCTACAGACACAATGACATTTTATAATCAAATAATTCTTTGGTTGCGCGGAGGCGAAAGCCTCCAACTACCCTGCGACAGGCGAACAAGCGACCGTATTTAATATTAATAATACTAAAGTAATGAAATTAAAAGTTCTACTGCTTTTCCCTCTGTGAAGACCGGACGGCAGACAAAAAACAGGCCCCGGCGGTATTCGTACTGCTGGGGCTTCGTTGTTCCCTTATCCCTATTTGTAGGTATTTTCCCCAGTTTAACATCCCTCGTCCTTTACAATCCTTTTCAGATAGGGGGAAAAGACGTATCTTTGCACGCCTAAACCGAAATAGACAAGATAAGCTTATGAAGTTTGAAAACGAGAACTGGGCGCAGTTCAAAGGAGAAACCTGGAAAAAGGAGATCAACGTAAGAGACTTTATCCAGAACAATTATAAACCTTATGACGGTGATGATACGTTCCTCGTACCCTCTTCGGAGAAAACGAAGAAAGTGTGGAACAAGCTGACCGAAATGTTTAAGGTGGAAAGGGAAAAAGGAGTATATGACGCCGAAACGAAACTTCCTCAGGGGATTGACACATACGGACCCGGTTACATTGATAAGGAGAACGAAGTAATCGTCGGTCTGCAGACAGACGCCCCGTTGAAACGAGGTATTTTCCCGAAAGGTGGTATCCGCATGGTCGAAAACAGTCTGGAAGCCTATGGCTATCATCTGGACCCGATGACAAAAGAAATCTTCACCAAATACAGAAAGACGCACAACGAAGGTGTTTTTTCAGCCTATACGGACGAGATGGTAGCTGCACGCCGTTCTGCCATTATCACCGGACTGCCTGATGCTTACGGACGCGGACGTATCATCGGTGATTACCGCCGTGTGCCTCTGTACGGAACTCAGATCCTGATCGAAGAGAAGAAACGTTTCCAGAAACGTCTCGATATCCAGGAACTGACGGAAGAGATCATTCAAAGCCGTGAGGAGATAACGGAACAGATCAAAGCGTTGAAAGCATTTGAGAAAATGTGTGCCGGTTATGGTTTCGATGTGACACGCCCGGCCAAGGATGCCCGCGAAGCTGTGCAGTATTTGTATCTGGCTTACCTGGCTGCCGTAAAGGACCAGGATGGAGCGGCCATGTCTCTCGGACGTACTTCCACGTTCCTCGATATCTATATCGAAAAGGATATCCGTGAAGGCAAGCTGACGGAAGAAGAGGCACAGGAATTGATCGACCAGTTTATTATCAAACTGCGTATTGTCCGTTTCCTGCGTACTCCGGAATACAACGACCTGTTCTCCGGTGATCCTGTTTGGGTGACAGAATCGCTGGGCGGACAAGGTGTTGACGGCCGTTCGTTGGTGACAAAGACATCTTACCGTTATCTGTATACCTTGTATAATCTCGGCCCGGCGCCCGAACCCAACTTGACGGTGCTTTGGTTCAACAATGCACCGGATAACTGGAAAAACTTCTGTGCGAAAGTATCGATCGATACCTCCGCCATACAGTACGAGAACGACGATCTGATGCGTCCGGACTATGGCGACGATTACGGTATCGCCTGCTGTGTGTCTCCGATGAAGATCGGTAAGCAGATGCAGTATTTCGGAGCTCGTGCCAACCTGGCAAAGTGCCTGTTGTATGCGATCAATGGCGGACGTGACGAGAAATCGGGCGTGCAGGTGGCTCCCCGCTTCGAGCCGATCACCAGCGAATATCTGGATTACAATGAAGTGATGGAGAAATACGAGCAGATGATGCGCTGGCTGGCTAAAGTCTATGTCAATGCACTGAAGATCATTCACTACATGCACGACAAATATGCGTATGAAGCATTCGAAATGGGGCTTCATGACGGAGATGTGGAACGTATCCGTGCAACCGGTATTGCCGGCCTTTCTATCGTTGCCGACTCGCTGGCTGCCATCCGTGACACAAAAGTGAAAGTAATCCGTGACGAACGTGGTTTGGCTGTCGACTTCGAACGCGAAGGCGAATATGTGCCTTTCGGAAACAATGACGATCGTACGGACAGTATTGCTGTCGACATTACCGAGAAGTTCATGGAATACCTGCGCCAGCATCAGACATACCGCAAGGCCACTCCGACACAGTCTATCCTGACGATCACTTCAAACGTGGTCTACGGAAAGAAAACCGGAACGACTCCCGATGGCCGTCCGGGTGGTACGCCGTTCGCTCCGGGAGCCAATCCGATGAACGGACGCGATACGAAAGGGGCTGTCGCTGCTTTGGCTTCTGTTGCCAAACTGCCGTTCCAGCATGCGCATGACGGTATTTCCTATACATTTGCCGTTTCACCGGCCACCTTGGGCAAGGAGCGCGATATTCAGGTGAGTAATTTAGTGAGCCTCTTGGATGGCTATTTCACGCCTGATGGCGGCCAGCATCTGAATGTGAACGTGTTCGATAAGGATCTGCTGTTAGATGCGATGGAGCACCCGGAGAAATACCCGCAGCTTACGATCCGTGTTTCGGGCTATGCTGTCAATTTCGTCAAGCTGACACGCGAACAGCAGCTCGATGTCATCTCGCGCACTATCAACAGCAGTTTATAATTGTCAATTGTCAATTCTCAATTGTCCATTGATTAATATGTTGGGATACATACATTCTTTAGAGAGTTTCGGGACCGTTGACGGTCCCGGAATTCGCTTTGTCGTTTTTATGCAAGGGTGTCCGCTTCGTTGTCTGTATTGCCACAATCCGGATACCTGGGAGGTGAAGCGTGAGACACCTTATCAACTGGAACCCAAAGCGTTGCTTGCCGAAGTGCTGCGCTATAAGAATTTTATCGCTAAAGGTGGTGTTACTGTTACTGGTGGCGAGCCTTTGTTACAACCAGAATTCCTTAAAGAGTTTTTCCGCCTTTGCCGTGAGAACGGTATCCATACGGCGTTGGATACTTCCGGCTATATCTGTTCCGGCAAAGCTTTGGAAGTCCTTGAATATGTCGATCTGGTTCTGTTGGACATCAAGACGATCGATGCCGGGCTTCATCCCCGTCTGACAGCTGTGAAACTTGATAACACTTTACGTTTTCTTGATGAGTTGGAGAAACGCGACATTCCCGTATGGGTCCGCCATGTGGTCGTTCCCGGTCTGACAGATAATGATGAGGATCTGGAAAAATTAGCCGGATACGTCAGCCGCTATAAGGTGATTCAGAAAGCCGAGCTTCTGCCTTATCACACAATGGGAACTTATAAATATGAGGCGCAGGGCCTGGATTATAAGCTGAAAGGTGTGGAACCGCTTTCGGCAGAGCGCCTGGCCAATGCTAAAACGATCTTTAGGAAACACGGGATAAACGTATAAGACTAATCGAGCGTCTGCTCTTTGATGATGATCGGTTTGCGGCTGATCCGGTTGACTGTGCGGACACTGTCACTTTCAACACTGGTTACATCTCCTTCGCAGTTGGTGAAATAGATGTAATGTCCCATATCCATGAAACGATAAACCTTACACCCTTCATGTTCGAACAGGTATTCGACTTGATAGGAGGAATTGTTTGCTGGTTTTTCCCGCGTAAGGGGTATTTGTGAGACGCATGAAGAAAGCCATGCGCTGCAAATGAGCAGCAGGCCCGCTGAAAATGTATACAAACTTGCTCTTCTCATCTTCGAATATTTTTAAGTTAACATCCAAAGGTAACAATTAAAGAATCACATGGTATGGCCGAAAGGTATTTTACCTATAATTAGGTATATTTTGGTTGTTCCGGAAAACATAACTTTGCTTCATATTGTCATAGTGGATGAGTGTACTTGCTGATAGGGATCCGTCTATCGGCAGATAAAAATTATCAATTTGAAAAATTCTTTCAATCAGTACCTTACGATTTACCTTTGCAGAGTAATCAAAAAATAGTAGTAACAAATTAAATAGTAAAAATCATGGAACCAATTATCAATTCACAAGTACCCGAATTCAAAGTTCAAGCTTTTCAGAATGGTAATTTCAAGACCGTAAGTAACGAAGATATCAAGGGCAAATGGGCCATCTTTTTCTTCTATCCTGCCGACTTTACATTCGTATGCCCGACCGAATTGGTCGATATGGCTGACAAGTACGGCAAATTTCAGGAAATGGGTGTCGAAGTATACTCTGTAAGTACAGACTCACACTTTGTGCATAAAGCATGGCATGATGCTTCCGAAACAATTCGCAAAATCAAATATCCGATGCTGGCAGATCCGACAGGTGCTTTAAGCCGTGCGTTCGGTGTGATGATCGAAGAAGAGGGTATGGCTTATCGCGGTACATTCCTGGTAAATCCCGAAGGTAAGATCAAGATTGCTGAAATCCATGATAACGGTATCGGCCGTAATGCAGACGAATTGCTTCGTAAAGTTGAAGCTGCCCAGTTTGTTGCTTCTCACCCGAATGAAGTTTGTCCTGCAAAATGGAAAAAAGGCGAAGCAACATTGAAGCCGAGCATCGACTTGGTTGGTAAGATCTAAAGTTATGTTAGACTCTGCAATGAAAGACCTGCTTTCGGGCATTTTCTCCGGACTGGTGTCCCAATATGTATTTGATATACAAGTCGCTCCTGATCATGAAAGTCGTCAGGAGCTGATAGACCTGCTTAGTGATGTGGCATCTTGCTCGGATCATTTGTCATGTAACATTGCCGATGGAGAGGGGCTTCAATTTACAATTGTAAAAGACGGGATACCTACTGGTATCCGGTTTCGTGCAGTACCCAACGGCCATGAATTTACATCCCTGCTGTTGGCTGTCTTGAATAGTGATGGAAAAGGTAAAAATATACCGGACGAAAGTATCTGTGCACGTGTCAGAGCCTTGAACGGTCCGATCAAGCTGACGACTTATGTTTCTCTTACTTGCACCAACTGTCCGGATGTGGTGCAGGCACTCAATGTCATGGCAACTCTCAACAGCCGCATCACCCATGAGACGGTGGATGGCGCCATCAACCAGAAAGAAGTTGAGGTGATGAAAGTACAGGGAGTCCCTTCTGTTTTCGCCGATGGCAAACTGATCAATGTGGGCCGTAGTGATTTTGGAGAATTGCTTTCCAAACTCGAAGCCCAATACGGAATTAATGAAGGGATTGTTGATAACTCTGTTGAAAAACCTGTTAAGAACTATGATGTGGTAGTAGTGGGAGGTGGACCTGCCGGTGCTGCCTCTGCCATCTACTCGGCACGTAAAGGCTTGAATGTTGCAGTGATAGCCGAACGTATCGGTGGACAGGTCAAAGAAACAGTCGGTATCGAGAACCTGATCTCCGTTCCTCAGACTACCGGGAAGCAGTTGGCGAACGATCTTCTGACACATATCAACGACTATCCGGTCGATATATTGGAGCATCGCCGTGTAGACAAAGTCGAACTGGACGGAGCGGCGAAACTTCTGACCACTTCTACCGGTGAACGTTTTTCTGCTCCTGCTGTTATCGTGGCGACAGGTGCAAGCTGGCGCAAGTTGAATGTTCCGGGCGAAGCGGAATATATCGGGAGGGGGGTCGCTTTTTGTCCTCACTGCGACGGCCCGTTCTATAAAGACAAGCACGTAGCGGTTGTCGGCGGTGGAAATTCGGGTATTGAAGCGGCTATAGATTTGGCAGGCATTTGCTCGAAAGTGACGGTGCTGGAGTTTATGGACGAGCTGAAAGCCGATCAAGTGCTGCAGGAAAAAGCGAAGAGCTTGCCGAATGTGGAAATTTTCTTGCATTCCCAATCTTTGGAAGTGATCGGTAACGGCGATAAGGTGACAGGTCTTCGTGTAAAAGACCGTAAGACGGAAGTGGAGCGGGTGATTGATCTGGATGGTATCTTCGTCCAAATTGGTCTGGCTGCCAATAGCGGCGTGTTCTGCGATGTTGTCGAAACAAATAAACCGGGTGAGATTGTAATCGATGCGCATTGCCGGACAAATGTTCCCGGTATCTATGCGGCGGGCGATGTCTCGACTGTACCTTATAAACAGATAATCATAGCGATGGGAGAAGGGGCAAAAGCGGCTCTGTCTGCTTTTGAAGACCGTATGAGAGGTTTAATCGGTTAATATTTAGTATTTGCTATGAATGAAGGAGGTGCGCCAAAACACCTCCTTCATGATCTTTTGTGCCTAAATATCTACTTATTGCAAATTGATCTCATCCACAAACAAGAACGCCGGATTACCTGCACCTCCGTGCCATGACGGAAGTTTGTCGCTCTTGATGATGACTTCGACATAGCGGGCTTTTACCGGGGAGAAGGAGATTTCCTGCGGATAAAGGCCGTCTTTGTCGTTTTTACCTAAAGACGGGATTGTTTTGGATGCTACCTCCTTGAAGCTCTGTCCGTCGTCCGATACCTTTACGGTAACGCCTGCCGCCCCCATGATCCAGTCCCCTTTCACAACATTCGTGTTGAAAGAAACTTTGCTGAATTCAGTCGGTTCTTTCAGGTCGATAATGGCATCCAAATCCTTGCCTTGGAATCCTAACCAGCGTCCGGTCTTGTAGTTGTCGTTGCCGCTCAGGCCGTCGGTCAGTTCCGGGCCTCCGTTGAAGTCATACCCTCTGCTGGGAGCTACTTTCAATGTGACCGGCTTAGCCGTCGCCTTGTTGAAGTCGATCTTTTCAGAGAAGATGCGGCTGTTTCCAGTCGGGCGGACAGCTACGGCTTTTACTTCTGCATTTTGCTTGATGCGGAGAGGGGCTTCGTATTTCGGGCTGGTTGCTGTCGGTTCGCTGCCGTCAAGCGTATAATGGATATCGGCGGTACCTTCGGTTTCGAGTGTCACGACGATTTCACCTTTGTCACCGTCGGTAGCGAAAGAGGCGCGAATGTCGAAGATATGTTTGGCGTAGTTGTAACCTAAGCGGTCGTAAAGTTCGGTCATACGAACCAAGCGCGGCAGGAACGCTTTGAAATTCTTCGGAGCGTTTGTCCATTGCACTTCTGCCAATGCATCCATACGCGGCAATACCATATATTCGACCTGGCTGAATGTCGGGATATATTCTGTCCAAAGGTTTGCCTGCACACCGGTTACATATTTCTGGTACTCTTCCGGGATTCCGGCAGTCGGTTCGAATGAATAGACGCGTTCCAACGGTAGGTAACCACCGATGGCAAGCGGGTCGTGTTCTGTGTCGGTTGACTGATAGTAGTCGAAATACAGGTAAGAGTTAGGCGTCATAATCACATTATGTTTTTGTTTGGCAGCTTCGATACCTCCGTCTACTCCGCGCCAGCTCATCACCGTTGCGTTCGGAGCCAGTCCGCCTTCCAGGATTTCGTCCCAACCAATGATATGGCGTCCTTTGCTTTCGACGAATTTCTCCATACGTGAAATGACATAGCTTTGCAGGTATTCTTCGGCCGTATGCTTGCTGTCTCCTTTGATGCCTTCCGCCTTGATGCGTGCCTGGCATTTCGGACAACTCTTCCAACGCACTTTCGGGCATTCGTCACCGCCTACGTGGATATATTCGGACGGGAAAAGGTCGATCACCTCGCCAAGCACGTCTTCAAGGAAGGTCATGGCTTTTTCATTACCGGCACAGATCACGTCGTCGGAAACCCCCCACTGTGTCCATACTTCATACGGTCCGCCTGTACAACCTAATTCAGGGTAGGTCGTGATGGCAGCCAGCTGGTGTCCCGGAAGGTCTATTTCGGGGATGATTGTAATGAAGCGTTCTTGAGCGTAAGCAATCACGTCGCGGATTTCATCTTGCGTGTAGAACATACCTTCGCCATACGGTTTACCGTCATATTTGCCGGAGTTACGGCCGATGACGGTTTCTTTGCGTTGCGCCCCGATCTTGGTCAGTTCCGGATATTTCTTGATCTCGATGCGCCATCCCTGGTCGTCTGTCAGGTGCCAGTGGAAACGGTTCATGTTGTGCAAGGCGAGCATATCGATGAACTTCTTGACCGAGTCGGTCGGGAAGAAATGGCGGGAAACATCGAGGTGCATACCGCGATAGGGGAAACGCGGATAGTCGTTGATGCAGATGGAAGGAAGTTCGACATCCATTCCTACGGCTACGGCGGGGATAGACTTGCGCAAGGTCTGTACGCCATAGAAAATGCCGGCGTTGGATGCTCCGGCGATCTCGATGCCGTTCTCGCTGACCAGCAGACGGTAGCCTTCCGGATGCTGGATGTCGGAAGCGATCGACAGATGAATGCCTCTGTCTGCGTTTCCGGTGATAACTTTCGGTTCATATCCCGTAGCCTCTTTGATATAGGAGGCAAGGAAACGGGCGGTCTGTTCCATTTCCGTATCACCTTCCTGATAGGAGATTGGGGTAGACGGTTTCAACAGGAACGGAGTGTTTCCACCTTGGGTTATCTCTTGCGGAAGCGGGATAACGGCATAGTCTCCTTGTGCTTTTTTACCATCCGAACAAGCCACGGCTCCGGCCAGGGCTGTCAGGATACATGCATACTTCGTTAGTTTGTTCATGCGTTTAAAATGTTATAAGTGAAAAAAATAATGATTCTTATTTAGTCCAGTAGTCCACGACGGTGACGGCAGAAGCCTTGTCTCCTAATACTTTCCCGAAAGCCTTATGCGCCGGGTGGACGAGGTAGGCGTCGCGGTCCGCATCTGAATGAAACGTCAGGAAGAAGCAGTGCGTCAATCCCTGTTGCAATCCTTCGGGACTGCAATCCGTCCCCCATTCGTACCCTTTGATCAGGTCTATCTGGGAAGGAAGTGCGCAGAAAGCATCTTCGACTTCTTTGATCTGTTGGGCGGATACTTCGGGTTTGAATCCGAACATGACAACGTGGCGAAGCATTTTCTCCTGCTTGGGAGCATTGCTGCAACAGAACATCAGGGCCGAGAATGCCAGGATTGTCAATGATGCGAAGATTGTCTTTTTCATGATGACCAGGATTAATTTATGATTATGCAAAGACAAAGATAAAGATAAATAGTAGACTCCCCTATAATATAACAGGCTTTTCTTTGATCGGACTACTATATTGTTTCTGTTTCATGCCGATGAAACTTTTGTTTCACCCTATGGAAAAAAGTGAAACCTTTTGATCGGTCTTGAAAAAGTCCTGCACCTTTTTCACTGTAGTGCACTGTGTATAGGCATCGTGACAGTAGATGATCGCCTGTTTCTTTAAGGTCGCCTCTTCCAGCATTCGCACTTTCTCGTTGTAGGATACGACGGGACAAGTGTCGTATGCGGAGATCCAGAGAGGTGAAACACTTGCCGCCAACGGGATGACATCGCCTGCGAAGACGTATGTGCACTCAGGTGTCGTGATGTAAGGTGCGATTTGTCCCGGTGTATGTCCGTCGAACAGCCGTAGGTCGATACCGGGGCAAAGATTCGTGTCGCTTTCGATGAGGCGGAGCTTGCCGCTGTCGTAGGTGGCTTGCATATTCTCGATGAAATAGGAGTCGGCTTCGAGCGCATTCGGATGAAGGAAATTCTCCCATTGTGTACGGCTAACCCAGTGGGTGGCATTCGGAAAGGCCATTTTAAAGAGAGGCTTTCCGTCCGGTTGCTCTTCTTTTTGTGTCGTATATCCGCAATGGTCGAAGTGAAGATGCGTGAGTATGATATCCGTAACCTCCTCACAGGCAACGCCTCGTCTTTGAAGTTCTTCCTTCAGATCGACGAGGTCGAAGAAGTTGTAATAGCTGAGTTGTTTCAGATGTTTGTTGCCTGCCCCGTTGTCAACAAGTACGATTTTTCCGTTCCCGTCTCGCACCAATAGAGTGCGCATGGCCAAGATGCATCCATTTTGTTCATCGCTTGGATAACGGCGGCTCCAGGCGGTCTTGGGAATCGCACCGAACATGGCGCCTCCGTCTGCATGGAAAAAGCCCGTGTCTATAAGTTGAATATCCATAAATTATGCTTTTTCCAACAAAGATAGGGAAGTTTTTTCTTTCAAACCCATGCGAAGGGTAAATGAAATTGTGTACATTTGCAGGCAAAATCTGAGTGATGCGAAAAGTTCATTTAATCTCCGTAACCGAGCCTCTGTTGTTTGACTTAGCCCTGGCTATTCACCAAAAAGGATATGAAGTAAGCGTATCCGGTGTCGGACTGGCTGATACGACTCTTGCCAGACTGGAAAAAGAGGGGTGTACTTGTCATGGGGACGGATGGTTTCCGGAGAGATTAACTAAAGATATACATTTTGTGGTATTAGGGGCCGCAGTCCGACAGGATAACCCCGAATTGATACGAGCAAAGGAACTGGGATTATTAGTGCTTTCGATACCTGAATTCATATTTCAGCGGACGAAAGAGAAGACGCGGGTTGTTGTTGCCGGCAGCCGGGGAAAGAAGACGATCATCTCGATGATTGTTTGTGCCCTGAGGCGGCAGAAACTTGCGTTCGACTATGCGTTGACCAGCGAAGTTCCCTTGTTGCCTGATCGTGTACATCTGAGCTACGAAGCCCGGATCGCGATTATCGAGGGTGACGAGCATGTCACGTCCGCTTTGGAGAAACGGTTCCAGCTTGAATTCTATCGTCCGCATATTGCTATTCTGACCAATCTGATGTGGACTTCCGCGACTGACCATGCCACGCCGGAGGCCTATCACACGACTTTCCGTACGTTCGCCTCTTCCATCGAGCGCGGGGGAAAGCTGATCTATTTTGACGGCGATCCTGTTGTCAAGCAGCTTGCCCAGGGAGTACGCGAGGATATAACGGCTATGCCCTACGATCAACATGTCGTGGTCGAGAAAGAAGGAAAGACTTATTTGCAGACTCGCTACGGGGATTTTCCTATCTATATTCCGGACCGCTTCTTCTTGATCAACTTGAATGCTGCCCGCCTGGCCTGCCGCCAGTTAGGTGTAAAAGATGCGGATTTTTATCAGGCATTATCCGAATATAGTGTATCTTTGCTCCCATGATTATAGCGAGACAAAAAAGAAAGGAAAATATAGCCGAATATTTGTTGTACATGTGGCAGGTGGAAGACCTGATACGTGCCAATAATTTCGATATGGACTCGATTCGCCGCACGATCGTGGAACGTTACGACCAGCCGGACGATGTAAAGGAAGAGATTGCCAAATGGTATGAGGAACTGATCGAGATGATGCGTTCCGAAGGGGTGAAGGAAAAAGGACATATCCAGCTGAATAAGAATGTGATTATTGCTCTGACCGACCTGCACCTCCGCCTTCTGAAATCGTCGAAGGAAATGGTATACGGGGCGGCTTATTATAAAACACTCCCCTTTATCGTCCAGCTCCGTGCCAAATCGGGTGGCGAGGACTTGCCTGAGTTGGAGACTTGCTTCAATGCTATTTACGGTTTCCTGATGCTGAAGATGCAAGGAAAGGAAATCAGCCCCGAAACGATGGAGGGGATCAAACAGATCAGCTCGTTCCTGGCGCTTCTGGCCGAGAAATATCGTGAAGATATGAATGGGGAACTGAAATTAGAAGAATAAGACAAGATGAAAACAATTTTAGTAACAGGAGCTAACGGGCAACTGGGCAATTCGATCCGTCAGTTGGCTGCCGGATATCCGCAATATGCGTTTGTGTTTACGGATGTGGATACGCTCGATATTTGTGACGCTCAGGCTGTGGATGCTTTTGTCAAGGAGAAGCAAGCCGATTATATCATCAATTGTGCTGCCTATACGGCTGTGGATAAGGCGGAAGATGACGAAGCTCTTTGTTTCCGTATCAATCGGGATGCCGTTCGGAACTTAGGAGAGGCGGCGCGTATGGCTGGGGCGAGGGTGATCCATGTTTCTACCGACTATGTATTCGACGGTACGAATCATTTGCCTTATGTGGAAACGGACGTGACTTGTCCGGCTTCTGCCTACGGGCGTACGAAACTTGCCGGTGAACAGGCTTTGCAGGAGGTTTGCCCGGATGTGGTAATCATCCGTACGGCATGGCTGTACTCCGAGTTCGGTAATAATTTTGTCAAGACGATGTTGCGTCTGGGAAATGAGCGGGAGCAGTTGTCTGTCGTGTTCGACCAGATTGGTTCGCCGACGTATGCCGGTGACCTGGCGGCTACCATTTTAGCGGTGTTGGTGCAGGCGGAGGCGGGTGCTTTTGTTCCCGGTATCTATCATTATTCCAACGAAGGAGTTTGCAGCTGGTATGATTTCGCCGTGAAGATTATGGAGTTGGGCGATGCGCCCTGCCATGTTCTCCCGATCGAGTCCAAAGATTATCCTGCGAAGGCTGCCCGTCCGCATTTCAGCGTCCTGAACAAGACTAAGATTAAAACGATCTATACAATCAGCATACCCCATTGGGAAGCGAGTCTGCGTGAATGTATGAAAAGAATAACAAAATAAGATAAATAACAATGAGTCAGTATTCAGAAGAGATTGAAAGAAGAAGAACGTTTGCTATTATCAGCCACCCGGATGCCGGTAAGACGACCCTTACCGAAAAACTGTTGCTCTTTGGGGGGGCCATTCATGTGGCAGGTGCCGTAAAGTCTAACAAGATCAAGAAGACAGCTACCTCCGACTGGATGGAAATTGAAAAGCAGCGTGGAATCTCCGTCGCAACCTCCGTGATGGCTTTCGACTATTCCGGTCATAAAATCAATATCCTCGATACTCCTGGCCACCAGGACTTCGCCGAAGATACGTTCCGTACGCTGACGGCAGTGGATAGCGTTATTATCGTGATCGATACCGCAAAAGGTGTGGAAGCCCAGACCCGTAAGTTGATGGAAGTCTGCCGTATGCGTAAGACTCCCGTGATCGTGTTTGTCAATAAGATGGACCGCGACGGTAAGGACCCGTTCGACTTGCTGGACGAGATCGAAGAGGAGCTGCATATCAATGTGCGCCCGCTGAGCTGGCCGATCGACATGGGACAGCGGTTCCGTGGCGTCTATAATATATATGAACAGAAACTGAATCTCTATACTCCGAGCAAGCAATATGTGACGGAGAATGTGGAATTTAAGGATATCAACAGCCCGGAACTTGAAAACTATATCGATGCCGGACAGGCAGAAAAGCTCCGTTCCGATATCGAACTGATAGAAGGGGTTTATCCTGAATTCGATGTCGATACTTATCTGAAAGGAGATATTGCTCCCGTGTTTTTTGGTTCTGCCTTGAATAACTTCGGGGTGAAAGAGTTGCTGGATTGCTTTATCAATATCGCTCCTTCTCCCCGTCCTGTATCGGCTGTGGAACGGGTGGTCGATCCGGAAGAGGATGCTTTCTCCGGCTTCGTTTTCAAGATCCATGCCAATATGGACCCTAACCATCGCAGTTGTATTGCTTTCGTGAAGATTTGTTCCGGACGTTTCGAACGTAATGCCAACTACAAGCATGTCCGTTTCGGAAAGATGATGCGTTTCAGCAGTCCTACAGCTTTCATGGCGCAGAAGAAGGAAGTGGTGGACGAGGCTTTTGCCGGCGATATCATCGGTTTGCCTGATACCGGAAACTTCAAGATCGGCGATACACTGACCTCCGGTGAAGAACTTCACTTTAAAGGATTACCGAGCTTCTCTCCTGAAATGTTCAAATATATCGAGAATGCCGACCCGATGAAGGCCAAGCAGCTGAACAAGGGTATCGAACAGTTGATGGATGAAGGTGTCGCCCAGCTCTTTACCAACCAATTCAACGGACGTAAGATTATCGGTACGGTCGGACAGTTGCAGTTCGAAGTGATTCAGTACCGCTTACTTCACGAATATGGTGCACAGTGTAAGTGGGAACCGATCAGCCTCTATAAGGCTTGCTGGATAGAAAGCGACAATACTGCCGCTCTTGAAAACTTCAAACGCCGTAAAGCCCAGTATATGGCTCTCGATAAGGAGGGACGCGATGTCTATCTGGCCGATTCCGGTTATGTACTGATGATGGCGCAACAGGATTTCCCGGATATCAAGTTCCACTTCACGTCGGAGTTCTGATAAGGTTTATAATCTACAAGTTTATATAAAGTAAAATGAAGAAGTTATTTGTTTCATGCATGATTGCCTTTATGGCGATTTGCTCGGTTGGTGCACAGGAGGTGTATATCGGCGGCGGTTTTACAGTCGGTAGTACAGATGATGAGTTTGTTTTCCAGATTTCACCGGAAGTAGGATGTCACTTGACTGACCAATGGGCTGTGGGTGGTGAAATCGGTTATATGCATTACGATAATTATAACCGTTTCCAGTTTGCTCCGTATGCTCGCTACACGTTTTATAAGACGGGTATTGTGGGGTTGTTTGTCGATGGGACGGTTGGGATTGCCGCTGGTGACGGTGATACTGGTTTCCGGTTGGGATTGCGTCCGGGACTTTCTTTGAAAGCGACGGAACATCTATCTTTTGTCACTAAAGTCGGATTTCTTGGTTATAGCGATTCGTATAACGGAACTTCTGATTTTGCAGGTGTGAACTTCGACACGGAAAATATCAGTATCGGTTTCCATTATAATTTTTGACAGGAAGTATCCTGATGAGAGGGAAGGAATCGGAAAGGGCGGAAGACGGCTTTTCCGGTTCCTTTTCTTTTAGGTGTAAGTCATAAGATCCGTTTAATCTCCTCCAAGTTTCCTACCGTGTAAGTCGGTGTAAACCCTTTTGTCGGCAGTCCTTCCGGGTTCAGCCACAGTTGGTCGATTTTAGAGTTATAAGCACCGATGATATCCGCTTCCCAACTGTCGCCGATCATCAGGCTTTCGCTCCGGCGAGAGTTGGTGTTTTTAAGGGCGAAATCGAAAATGCCTTTATGAGGTTTCTGGATGCAGGCGTCTTCGGAAAGGATCATCTTTTCGAAATAGGGGGCTAGGCCCGAATTGCTGAGCTTTTTGAACTGGACTTCCCGGAAACCGTTGGATAGGATATACATGCGATAGGAGGGACGCAGGTATTCCAATAGCTCGATTGCGCCCGGCACCAAGCGTGTCTTACGGGTTGTCCGTTGCAGGAAGTCGTTGTTGATCTCCAGTACCGATTTTGTGTCTTCTATCCCTAAAGGGCGGAGCATATAGCGAAAACGTTCGATGATCAATGTCTGGCGGTCTATTTCATTGTTGCGGTACTGTTCCCATAGCAGGTTGTTGTGCGGCCAGTAGATATCGAAGAAAGCCTCGAAGGAGGCATAATACCGGTCAAAGTGGTGAGCGGTATATACTTCTTCGAGGCATTCCTTATTATTATGATACGTGTCCCAAAGGGTATCGTCCAAATCAATAAAAAGACTTTTGTATTTCATTATCCTACTTCAATCACCAAATACTTGCCAAGGCTCCAGAATGCTTTTTCGTCTGTGATCTTCAATGTCATATTGCCGTCTTCGTCCTTTACAAATTCATAAGAACCTTCCGGGTGATTGGATTTCAGTTTTGCTTTACCTGCGAACAATGGGATTTCCTTCACTTCGCGGATATCGATAGAGATGAAATAATCTTTGTTGAAGCCGCTCTGCAATACTTTGGATTTAGCAAATAAGCCACCTCCGGAAAGGATCTTCTGGTCTTTCAGCTCTTTTGCCGTACCGAAGCAATAATAAGCAGTATGAAGTTTCTTGTCCTGTTCCTGCAACTTTTCGGATTGGGCCGCAGTCGTAGTTGACAAGTCTTCCACGTCTTCATTCAAAGAAGCAACCATTTCATCCAATTCCTGGATGCGAACATTCTTCTTAGCCAGATCTTCCTGTAGCGTGACAATCATATTGGCTTTCTGGTCAAGTTCGGAAGAAAGGCGGCTGATTGTTTTTCGCAAGGCGGAAGACTGGATTCCGCTCTTTTTCAGTTTCTCTTCCAGTTCGCTGATCTGCTGTTTGTTCTTTTTCAGTGTTTCGCTGATCAACTGCATATTTTCTTTGATCTGTTCGCGGCTACTCTTATTCAGATCTCCTTTTTGCTGCTGTATGTTGAGATAATTTTCTGCATCACGGATAGACTGGATATCAGCCTCTACGTCATTGAGGGTACCGAGAATTTCATCCATCTCGGCATTGCTTTTAGTGTTTTCGATTCTCAGAGAGTCGTTTTCTGCTTTCAGCTTCTTATATTCTGCTGAATTCTGTCCGCAGGAGGCCAGCATGGCTGTGCAAATCGTTGTTGCAATTAATACTTTCTTCATGTTCTTTCTGTTGTTACGTTAAACTTCTGTTCCTGTCTCTGTCTCTTTGTCCTTTTTATCTTTTAAGCCTGCTAATACGATAACAATTTCACCTTTTGGTTCGTTCACGGTGAAATGGGCGATCACTTCTTCCAGCGTGCCGCGTACGGTTTCTTCGTGTATCTTCGATATTTCACGTGAAACGGAAACCGGGCGGTCATTCCCGAAAAACTCGGCTAATTGAGTCAATGTTTTGACCAGCCGGAAAGGCGACTCATAGAAAATGATAGTGCGATACTCCGTCGAGAGTTCTTTCAGGCGCGTCTGTCTGCCCTTCTTCTGGGGAAGAAAGCCTTCGAAACAAAATTTCTCGTTAGGCAATCCTGAAGCAACTAATGCCGGGACGAAAGCTGTGGCTCCCGGCAGACATTCCACTTCTACTCCTTGGCGTACACATTCACGCACTAACATGAATCCGGGATCGGATATTGCGGGCGTACCGGCATCCGACACCAACGCAATGTTTTCGCCCGCCTTGATACGGGCAGCCACTTGTTCGACTGTTTTATGCTCGTTGAACTTATGGTGCGACTGCATTCTGTTTTGTATCTCGAAATGTTTGAGTAGGATACCGGTAGTACGCGTGTCTTCCGCCAGAATGAGATCGGCCTCTTTCAGCACGCGGATTGCCCGGAACGTCATGTCTTCCAGATTTCCGACGGGAGTGGGTACTACTGTTAATTTTGCCATAGCACTTTTTAATTGACAATTGATAATTGACAATTGACAATTAAAAAGACAAAGACAAATACATTGTCAATTGTCCACTGTCAATTGTCCATTGCTTAGAGGAAGCGTTTTTCAAGCAGCTTGATAAAGTCTGCTACCGCTTCATCTTCTATATTCCATTTTAATTCGTTATTCAAATAGGTGACCGACTCTTCGTATGAATGAAGATCGTTCAGGTCGTTGATTGCTTTGTTCATCCGTGCCTCATCCCCTCCGAACAATTCGCGGCGGAAACGGAAGCGGTCATTCAGGCTGAATGCCTTACGGAAGTCCGAAAGATTTTTCTTCTCCAACAGGTCGTTGAGGAATAATCCGGGACGTTCTGCGGGGATCACTTTTTCGGGCGTTTCCACAACGGGAGCCTCCGATTCTTCAACAGGATTTGACTCCGGTTGGGCCGGGGAGTCCTTCTCTGTGGGAAGTCCCTGTCTGATTTCCTCTGCGGGAGTCATTATGGGGGCCGGTTGAACAATCACCGGTTCTTCTTCGGGCTTTTCCTCCAAGGGGACCTCTTTTGCGGTTTCTTCCGTTACGGCCCGTTCGGTTTCCGGTTCTTGGGTGACTGGCTTTGTTTCTGCCCGTACCGTCTGTACCGAGGTGGCGACCGATGGGGGAATAGACTGAATCAACGCCTGATGTTCTTCCATCTGTTTGCGTAGCATTTCGATCTGAGCCGTTTCCAGAGCATGCAGATCCTTCAGAATCTTATGGGTGAGGTCGAAAGTCTGGCCGAAAAAAGACACCGGATACACTTCTGCATCCCGCATGCCGGCAACCAACGTTTCAAGCTCCCGGATATCCAGGAGCAGATAATCTATTTTTTCTTTATTCGCCATTCCTTTTACCATTCATGAAAACCTGCAAGCAAGTTTTCGTTTATATTGCAACAAAAATAGGCATTTCTTATATATGTAACGTATTTATTATATGAAATATTGTTATTCCTTTCGTTGTGAAGTTAGGACAACCACATCAAAATATTCCATTGTCAGGGATCAAGTTGTCCTCGGAAGGTTCTATTTAAGTGACAATAGCCATGCCTCTGTTGTCAAACAGCCTAATCATAGAGCTTTTGGCCTTGGTCGAATACCCTTTCGCCCTTGGTCAAAAGCTCTTTCGACACTTGTCAAAAACCTTTTCGACTAAGGGCGAAAAGTAAAAGAGTGGTAGTAATAGTTATAGATACCTGTAGTTTAATGAATTTAGTTGACTGCTATCAGTCTAAAAAGTAAAAAGGGTGTCAATACGGCCGACTGTTACTCTTCGAACTCCTCCGGCAAATTTACCAGATAGAGCCGGTGGGTTGCACGCGTAAAGGCGGTGTAAAGCCAGCGATAGAAATCTTCCCCAAGCATTTCTTCCGTAATATAGCCGATATCCAGAAATACATTCATCCATTGGCCGCCCTGCGCTTTGTGGCAGGTGATGGCATAGGCGAATTTGACTTGCAGGACGTTGTAGTGGGGATCAGCTTTCATCTTTTTCATCTTTCCCGCCTTTGTCGGGACATCGTCGTAATCTTCGAGGATGGTATAGAAGAGCTTGTCATTAAGCTCTTTGGGCAGTGCGGGGGCATCTGTCTGCAAGGTGTCGAGGAGAATCTTGACATCCATTTCAAGATCGTAGTCCTGGAAACGGACCGATACGTCGGCAAAACGGAAACCGTAGAGTTCGTAAGTTCTTCGTACACGCAGCACCTGTATGATCTCGCCGTTTGCGATGAAGTCCATCTCCTTGTTGTCGGCTGTCCAGAAATAGTTATTCTTGGCAATCATCAGCCGGTCGCCGGACGAAAGTTCTTCTTCCCGGTACAGGATGCGATTGCGGATACCATTATTATATAGGGTAGCCCGCTTATTAGAGCGAGAAATAATCATGGTATCTTCGATTCCGTCCCGACTGTAGGCCGAAGATATTTCTTCGATCAGTTCGTCTCCGTTTACCTTTCTGAAATCGGTGAAGCCTTTCAGCTTTAGTTTGGGGAAAATCTCGACCGTTTCGTTCCGCAAGGCGTCCCGAAGGCGGGTTGCATTGAACAAGATCCCGGAGTCTTCGCTTTGGCGGACAACCTGGGTGAGGGTGATTTCCTGTACCTGTAAATTATATCCCCGCAGGATTTCCGGGTTGAGGGCGGGGCTTTCGGTTTGCATGACGGGAGGTAACTGTGCCACATCGCCCATTAGGATCAGTCGGCAGTTTTCGCCGGAATAGACATACTGGATCAGGTCGTCCAACAGGCGTCCGGTGCCAAAAACAAACGAGTCCAATCCCTCATTGGCTATCATGGAGGCTTCGTCTACAATAAATAGTGTGTCTTTATGCAAGTTGTCAGCCGGATGAAAACCTGTCGGTTCGTTTGAAAAGGCTTTCTGACGATAGATCTTCTTGTGTATCGTAAACGCTTTCTGTTCGGCATAGCCGGAAAATACCTTTGCCGCCCGTCCGGTTGGGGCGAGCAGGATGCTTTTCTGTTTTAGCTCCGCCATCGTCTTCACCAGGGCTCCGACCAAAGAAGTTTTACCGGTTCCAGCATATCCTTTGAGTAATAAAAGCGAATCCGGTTCTTCCGAAAGAAGGAAATCGGATAGGACATTTAACGCTAAAACCTGGTCTTCGGTCGGATTATATGGGAAATTTTGTGTAATTTGGCGGCTTAAATAACTATTTATCATTTTGATCGCAATAATTTTCGCGATAAAGGTAGTGTATTAAATATTCTTTTTTAAATTTGCCGAACGAAATAAATTCAAAAAACAATATAAACCATGAAAGTTACATTAAAGATTTTATTGGCTGTGGCAGTAGTACTGCTTGCGTACATGTGTTACAGAAGTGTTATGGGTCCGATCGAATTCGATAAGACGAGAGAACAACGTGAAAATTTGATCAAAGCTCGTTTGATCGATATTCGTAAAGCACAGATCGAATACAAGAACATCCACAAGGTACATGCAGCCAATTTTGATGAACTGAGTAAGTTTTTAAAAGATGAAAAATTGCCGTTCCTTATCAAGGAAGGTGTATTGACGGACGAACAGCTCGAAAAGGGTATGACTGAACAGGAAGCCGTTAAGAAAGGTTTGATCAGACGTGATACTGTTTGGGTGACAGCTGTGGACACATTGTTCGGTAGTGGTTATAATGTAGATGATATGCGCAATGTACCGGGTGCGAACGTGCAGTTCTCTATGGATACGGCTACTCTTACTTCCGGTTCCGGTTATACTGTAAAAGTATTCCAGTGCGGTGTTCTGTATGACGACTATCTGGGCGATTTGGACAAACAGTTGGTTTACAACTTGAAGGATAAGGCCGAAAAGATGAACAAATATCAGGGTCTGCGCGTAGGTTCTATCGAAGAAATCAATAACAACGCAGGTAACTGGGAAGATTAATGATTGCCTATGGCTATTAATCTGTCTGATAAGTTAACAGCTGATTATTCGGAAAATTATATAATGTCCATCCGGCTTCGGTCGGGTGGACTTTCTTTTTCCGCATACAGTCCTTCGGTAAATGAGAGTTTCTTTTATAGAGACATCGAATTCGACCGGACAAAGCCTTATGTCTCTTCCCTGAAAGAATGTTTCTTTGAAAACGATTTCCTGACCTGGTTCTACAAACAGGTCAATGTGGTTTGTGTCACTCCCCAATATACGCTTGTGCCGAAAGAAGTTTTTCAGGAAAAGCAGAAAGTGGAACTGCTGGCATTCACATTCTCGTCTCCCGAAGGACGTTGCCTGAGCAATGAACTGAAAGACGAACCGGCAGAACTGGTATTCGGGGTGGATGAAGAAGTATATGAGTTTTGTTCCCGTTCGCTGGTCAATCCCCGTTTTGTCCATCATGTCAGTCCGCTGCTTTCGTTGTGGAAGAAGCAGAGCCGTGCCCGCTTGCCTCGCCAGCTATATGTCGTGCTGCATCGCCGGAGAATGGATGTGGCGTGCTATGCACAGGGGAACCTGCTTTTCGTGAACTCGTTCGAGTATGAACATGCGGACGATATCTTGTATTATATATTATATGTATGGAAGCAGGCTGGAATGGATCAACAGAAAGACCAGTTGCGTCTTTTCGGCGATGTGCCTTTGCGGAGTGAAATAACGAATACGTTGCGGAATTATTTACAATACATCGATCCGCAGGAGATCCCTTCCGAAGCCTATCTGATGGGGCCGGAGGTGTTGCAGGCTCCGCTGGATCTTATAGCTTTATCTTTATGCGAATTATAAGTGGAATATACGGACGGCGCCGTTTTGATGTCCCGTCTACCTTCAGTGCCCGTCCGACGACGGATTTTGCGAAGGAAAATATCTTTAATGTGATCTCCAACCATATCGACCTTGAAGGGTTGGACGCACTCGACTTGTTTGCCGGGACAGGAAGTATCTCTTTCGAACTGCTTTCACGTGAGTGCCGGAGCGTGACAGCCGTCGAAAAGAATAATGCGCATGCTTCTTTTATCGCCAAAGTAGCCAAAGAGTTGAAAACGGATTCGCTGACGCTGATTCGCGGCGATGTCTTCCGTTATCTCCATTCGGCTCCGGCCCGGCATTTCGATTTCATCTTTGCCGATCCTCCTTATGCTCTGAAAGAATTACCCGAAGTGCCGGAACTTGTCTTCGAACGTGATCTGCTGCGAGACGGGGGAATCTTCGTGATGGAACATCCGAAGACAAATGATTTCTCCGGGTTGCCCTATTTCTATCAGCACCGCGTCTACGGTTCGGTGAATTTTTCTATCTTTATCAAAGAAGATATTAAAGAAGAGGAGAAAACAGACGCATAAACGATTCGGCTATGCGTTGTTTGATCGGACGCTTCAGCCAGCGTGATGGAACCAGTCTTTCGCAACTATGCATGTCGTGCAGGAATACCTTCTTCATCTGTAAGGCAAACGAAGGTTGGTAAACAAAGGCGTTGATCTCGAAATTATGCTCGAAACTGCGGAAGTCCATATTGGCGGAACCGATGCAGGTCAGTTCATCGTCTGCCACCATCAGTTTAGAATGTAGGAATCCCGGTTTATAGAAATAGACTTTGACACCTGCTTTTACCATCTCATCAATGAAAGAGTGAGTCGCCATGTTTGCCGTACGCGTGTCCGAACGCTTTGGGAGCATCAGCCGTACGTCGACACCTCCCAAAGCTGCTATCTGCAAAGCCTGGTTCAGCCCTTCGGTCGGAAGGAAATAAGGGGTCTGGATAAATACATACTTCTTGGCATTGGCAACCGTGAAGATGGCCGCCTGCAAGAGCGTGCGCCACTGTCCGACGGGGCCGCTGGTGCAGATCTGCATGATATTATCGTCCGAATAGACCGGAAGCGGTGGATAGTAAATCTTGTCGTTCAGGAGTTTCTTGCTGACCACGTACCAATCGATCAGGAAAGCCGCCTGCAAACCATGTACACCTTTTCCGATAATCTTGAAATGCGTGTCCCGCCATGTCCCCCAACTGGTTCCTTTCGTGTAGCGGTCTGCAATGTTCATGCCGCCCATAAAACCGACTTTACCGTCTATGACAACGATTTTCCGGTGGTTCCGGTAGTTTACCTTGCTGGTGAAGACCGGGAACGCTACTTTCAGGAAGGCGTTGACCTCGATACCGGCATCCGACATTTCCTTGAAGAACTTGTCTTTCACGTTCCAGCAACCTACATCGTCGTAAAGAACACGGACTTCGACTCCTTCTTTGGCTTTTTCGATCAACAGTTCTTTGACCTTATTACCAATTTCGTCGTCGCAGAAGATATAATATTGGATGTGTATATGATGGGTTGCCCCCGCAATCTCTTGTAAAAGGTCGTGAAACTTGTCTGCCCCGTTCGTATAGATCGTGATGTCGCTTCCATAGAGCAGGGAGGACTGGTTGCTGTTTGTCAACAGTGTGACCAATGGCTGATAGGGAGCTGGAACGGAGCAGGCATCTTGCGGGAGTTTCCCTTCCTGCGGCCGCTTCATGATGCGCTTATAGGTGCGCCGGGAGATAATCCGTTGCTTCCGGTTATCCTGTCCGAAGAAGAAATAGAACAGGAGCCCGATACCGGGAGCAAGGAGCAACACGATCACCCAGGGAATCGTTTTTAACGGATTCCTATTCTCTGTGATGATAACCAGTACTAACCCAAGAATGGTGACGCAGTATAATATGATGAATATTATACCCACTATCCATTGTATATGTATGTGTACGAGTGCCAGCATTCCGGGTGCTTTTTGTATCTGTCAGTATGTTGCAATTCGTAAAGATAGAAAGCTAATGCGGAAATTGCAAATGTAAAAGCTTTGTTTTTATAAACCATATAAGGAATACATTGTTCAATCTTTACTACATTTGACGCATTAAATATAGAATAGATCATGATTACTTATGTTATTATCGGGATCACGGTTGTCGTGTCCTATATCTGTTTCGGCGACCATGAGTTGTTCCGGAAGTTAGCATTCATACCGTATCGTACCGTTCATAATAATGAATGGTACCGGTTGATTACGCATGGTTTTGTGCATGCCGACATGACGCACCTGCTTGTGAATATGTTCACCTTCTGGTCGTTCGGGACATATATGGAGAGTGCTTTCGGCTATTTGGGGTTGGGTACAGGCGGCTATTTAGGATTGTATTTTGGTGGGATGGTTGCTGCTTCCCTTTATGATCTGGCCCGTCGTCGCAATGATCCCTATTATGTGTCGATAGGCGCTTCGGGTGCTGTGTCGGCTGTCTTGTTCACTTCCATCTTTTTGGACCCGTGGGGAAAAATTCTGTTTTTTGCCGTACTGCCGATTCCGGGAATTATTTTTGGTGTGATCTACCTGGCCTATTGCCAGTATATGGCGAAAAAGGCGGGAGATAATATTAATCATAATGCCCACTTTTATGGAGCACTTTACGGTTTGATTTATCCGGCTATATTGGAACCTTCGTTGATCAAAAGGCTCTATCTGTTACTTTTCTCTTGAAAGAAAAGTAACAGATAAATCATCAAAATCTTCCACCCGGAGGCGGGCCCATCGGACCACCATGTCTCGGCCCTCTTCCGCCCGGTCCCTGCACATCGTTCATGCTGGCTCCTCCTTTAAAGATGCTGAAACGGTAGATGAAATGCACCATAAAGTAGCTACCCAAGGTATTGTATTCGGAATCTTGTGTATAGCTGGCAGTCACACTACGGGAGATATTGCTGCGTTGTTTCAGTATGTCGTATATCTTAAAACGGAGTGTAGCCTGTTTCCCTTTCAGGAATGACTTGGAGGCGGCGGCGTTCCATAGCACTTCGTTTTGCTTGAAACCATCCGAATAACCGGAGTTGGTGGACCAGTTGATATCGCTTTCCACTTTGAAATCGAGTGGGAGATAGATCGTTGTCGTTCCGCCTACACCGTAATTGAATGCGTTCAGGTCGGTTTGTCCTTGAAGTGAGTTCTGTGTCCCGTTGTAACGGATGTTGCCGTTGAGCCCGAGGTCCAGATAGTCGGAGCGGAAATCGATTCCGGCACGTTCCATTAAAACCAGATTTTTGTTTGTGTTTTTCTCATCGTTGATGAACCCGTTGCTGTTGGCATAAGAGGCCATTGTCATAGAGTTGATCGAGAACTTCCGGTTTTTGAGCGGTGTGTTGAACAGGACGCGGATGTTTCCGTTGTAGTTCCCGTTTACATTGTCGTAGGTCGTCATCTTCTTACCTGTATTGCCGACATAGACGGACTTGTTGACGATATCGTTGATCACGTAGTTGAGATTCGCCATCACCATCAGGGCCGTTTGCTTTTCGGGCACGAATTTCTGGAAACGGATGAACAGGTTGTTTGTGTAGGTCGGTTTCAAATCTGGGTTACCCATTGTCGTATTCAACGGGTCGGAGATGTCGGCCACGGGTTGCAGTTGTGTCATGCTGGGCTGGCTGGTACGTCCGCGATAATTGATGCGGAGGTTTGTCCGCTTGTTGAATTTATAGTTGAAGCGGACCATCGGTGAAAGGTTCACCACATTGCGCGACAACTTGGAGAGAACCGTGTCACCCACGAAGTTCTCGCTCGTACTATGAGACGGGTCTACCGTCAAACCGACCGTGTAATCATATTTGGCCCGGACGGCTTTGAAGGCGAGGCTGACCTGCTGGTTGATGAAATTGTTGCGGTAGCTCTTGCTGTAGGCTGTGTCTAAGACATTGTAATCTTCGCTTCCCTCTTCGCGAGTGTAAGAGTTTTTCAGAGATTCCTGTTTGTTTTGCCGGATGCTGTAGGTTGCCTGGATGAAGTTGTTGTGGCCGATCGGTTCTACCCAGGATAGATAAGCCCGGTAGTTAAACCCTTTGTTGTCGTAGCGGAAGCGTTGGTCCACCAGTTCGTTGTCCATCCCCTCCGCCATCATCAGATACTCGGTGTTCGAATAGTTCAGCCCTTTATTGTAGGAATCGCTTAGTCCTCCCGACAGAGATCCGCTGAAAACACGTCCTTCGCTGTTTAGCTTACGGCTGAATTCCAGGCGGGCGTTAAGGTTATATCCGCTTCCGTCGGAAAGATATTCGGATTCGCCTATGTTGACCGTGTCGCGGTTTCCGCTCAGTGTGTTGAAAGTGCTCCCTTCGCGACTATGGCTGTCGCTATAGCTGAAACTCGGACGGAAGATGATCTGGGTGAGCGAGTCCGGTTTCCATTCCATGCGAAGGTCGGCGGCTACATTGTCGCTGCGTGTGTTGCTATTGTTATTCTCGTTGTAGAAAGAGGTGCTGTCACCCGGTAGTATATTCTGCCGGTTGCTTTTGCTGATTGCGTCGTTGTCGGAATGGGAATAACGGAGGTTGCCTCCGACCGTCAACTTCGGGTTAAACTCCTTACTGAAATTCAGACCGATATTGCCGGATGTCGTGATCCCGTTGCCGGCTCCTCCGCCCCGGCGTCCACGTGGTCCGCCCATCCCTGAGAACATACTGGAGGCAAGGTCCGAGAATCCCATATTATTCGTGTTGTTGATTCCTCCCATCAAAGTCAGCTGATCGTTGTTGATAAAACGGTTCACCATGAAGTTTCCTTCGTATCGGTCTTCGCTACCGTAACCGGCAAAAGCGTTTCCGAACCAGCCTTGTTTCATGCCGGGCTTGACGGTTAGGTTGATGACGGTTTCCTCTTCTCCGTCGTCGAATCCGGTCATCTTGGCCATATCGCTCAGCTTGTCCAACACCTGTACTTTGTCAATCATTTTGGATGGCAGGTTCTTGGAGGCCACCTTAGGGTCATCGGAAAAGAACTCTTTTCCGTCGATCAACACCTTTTTGATCTCTTTCCCGTTGACGGTAATTTTCCCTTCGCTGTCCACTTCCACACCGGGCATCTTTTTCAGCAAATCTTCCAACATGGAACCTTCTGTAGTCTTGTAGGAATCGGCGTTGTACTCCATCGTATCGTTGCGTACGGTTACTTCCGGTGCTTTCCCGATCACGACAGCTTCGCCCAATAGGATCGCTCCGTCGGCAAGTGCAAGTTTACCTAATTTGACAGGATTGTTTTTTCCCGTGATGCGCAGGGGCTGGTAGAGCGGATCGAATCCGACAAATGATACGTGCAGCAAGTAGCTGCCGTTTTTAATGTTCTTGAGTACGAAACCTCCGTTGCGTGATGTGGCGACACCTCCGATCATAGAACTGTCTTTGACGCTTAACAAACGGACCGTTGCCTGTTCGATCGGTTCATTGGTCCCCTCCTCAATCACCGTTCCGGTGATGTCTACACCTTTTTGTGCATATGCAGGCATAGTCAACAGAATTAAAAACAGAATGAAAAAATACCTTCCCGATTTCATAATTTTTGTTTTATCTTATCTGATATTAAATACGAAAAGATAGACACGGAAGTTCTCTGTAAGTTTAATAAGCTTTGGCTTGATTTTAATTTATTAACGAATAAGTGGTGTCTGACAGATTGATGCTGTTCTCCTATTTTTGCTGTCTATATGAATGTTAAAAAATATTACCCGCAGTACTAATTTTAAAAATATGGGGTACTAATCTGATTTTGATGGGATGGAAGTGACAATTTGTCAAAGCAGGTTTATCCCAGAATATTTATCAAGAAAGGCAGATAATCTTTCAATTTAAGACGGAGTATCTTAAGTGCCTGCGATATCCTGTATTCGACGGTTTTTACCGATACTCCGAGTTTTTGGGCAATTTGCACATTCGTATTTTCCCCGAATCGGCTCATAGCAAATGTTTCCCGATAGGTTTCGGGCAGGTTCTCGATTGCTTTCTGTATGTTTTCTGTCAGTTCATTTACAAAATAGTAGTCCGGGTCTTCAAACTGGTCTTTTATCTTCTCATATATCTGGGTATGGATACGCTCGTGATACAGGTTTTTCCTGATCGCATTGAGGCAACGGTGTTTGGTGGATATAAATAGATAGGATTTCAAAGACGTCTCAATCACAAGATTTTCCCGTGTTTCCCAAAGAAAAAGCATCAACTCCTGCACAAGCTCTTCAGAATCATCATCAGAAATATACTGTGACGCGTATTCGCAAAGGGGGGAGTAATACTTGATAAACAGTTGTTTGTAAGCATCCTGGTCTCCTTGTTGTAGTAAGGTTATTAAGTTATTATCGTCCATGCCCTTTACATTTAGATTTTTTATCTCTTTGCGCAAAGGTAAAAAATAATAAAACTATTTTGAATTTATGAGTAGGTTCTTTCCTGGAAACTTTAGTAAAAGTATCATTGAGATCAATTTTTTTTGAAAAAAATGTATTTTTTGTTTAGGGTATAGTCTGTACGAGTTTGTCATATATATAGAATGGGAATTGGAAAAGAACATATGGATGGAATAAATCTTGATACTACTTTGCTCTTCAAATACTTTAGAGGTTTGACGACTGGAGAGGAAAGAAAGTGTGTGGAGGATTGGATGCAGATTTCAGAAGAAAATGAGAAAACCGTATTACAGGCAGCCCGTATTTTTTATATTTCTCAAACAAGTGAACGGATTCTTTCCCGAAATTCTATTGAGGCTTACAAGAAGGTCCAAAAGCGTATAGATAAACGTAAGAAAAAGATAAGGTTGTACGAGATTTCTATTGTTGCAGCGTGTTTTGTTGGGCTATTGGTAATATCGACAGCTATTTCATTTTTGTTGCGGAAGTCTTCTGTATTGGCTCCGCAGCAAATAACGGTCTGTGCGAATAGAGGTGTGAGGACAAGTCTTGATTTGCCGGATGGTTCGATTGCCTATTTGAATTCGGGCAGTACGCTTTCTTATCCTTCTTCATATGATGTAGAGGAAAGGAAGGTGACACTTGTCGGTGAGGCTTATTTTTCAGTAAAACATGATCCGGCGCATCCGTTTATTGTGAGTGTATCTCAAGATCGTTTGAGGGTGAAGGTGCTCGGAACAGAATTTAATGTTCGGGCTTATGAGAAAGAGAATGTTGTACAAACGACCTTGGTCTCCGGATCTGTAAATATAGTAATGAAAGAAGATAAGGGTAAAACAAATGAAAGAAATTTGTATCCGTCGGAAAAAGCTGTTTATGATTTAACCGATAAGACCTTGGAAGTTATAAATGTTGATGTTGAAAGTGAGATTGCTTGGAAAGAGGGACGTTTGGTATTTAAAGAAACACCTTTACCTGAAGTCTTGAGATGTTTGGCTAATTTTTATAATGTCGATTTTAAGGTGATGGATCCGGTTCTTGACTCGTACCGCTTTACTGGTACTTTTAATAATCGGCAATTATCGCAGATTTTAGATTATCTTAGGATTTCTTCTCGGATTGATTATTCGATAAACCGGATGGAAATGGACGACAGTCTGTCCGAACAGCGTGAACAGGTTGTGCTTCGCAGGATAAAATAAGAATATGATGTTTAACTTAAATTTAATGCTTATGGGATAAATGAACTAATAATGAATGAGAGAACGGCAGAAAAATAAATATGGATTTTTCTCGTCAAATTAATTAATAATCTGGTTGCCCAGATTTAATTTAATCTTAAATCAATAATTACAAGTATGACTAAAAATAATGATGGTCGATTGGATCACTGTGATCCAATACCAGATTTTATAAAATCTGGTATATATCGAGTATTTAATTTTATTTTTTTATTTCTGTTCTTCTGCACAGGAGCAGTATTTGCGTCAGGCTCTTATGCCTCAAATACGATACTGTCTATTAATGCAGAGAAGAAGAGTATAGCAGAGGTGTTAAACGTTATAGAAAATAAATCAGAGTATCATTTTTTCTATAATAGCAAGTTGGTTAATGTCGATCGTAAAGTAACGCTTGCCGTAGATAACAAGGATATCTTTACAGTATTAGATATCTTGTTTAAAAATAGTAATATAGCTTATAAGGTCGTAGATAAAGACATTATCCTGACTGAATCAGCTATCCCTTCAAAAAATGAAAAATACCAGGCGAATAAACGAATTACCGGTATTATAAAGGATCAAACAGGTGAACCTGTCATAGGAGCTAATGTCGTGCTTAAGGGAGATAATGGGACGGGTACGATCACTGACATAAATGGGCGGTACAGCCTGGATGTACCAGAAAATGCGGTTTTGATCATTTCTTATATTGGATATACTTCCATAGAGATTCCAGTCAAGGGACAATCAGAAATTAATGTGACATTGAAAGAAGATTCTCAGGCAATTGAAGAAGTTGTCGTTGTTGGTTATGGCACTCAAAAAAAGGTTAATTTGGTTGGAGCTGTAGCCGCAGTCAATATTGATGAAAAAATATCAAGCCGTTCAATATCCAATGTGTCTTCCGGACTTTCCGGTTTGGTACCTGGTTTACAGGTTTCCCAAACAACCAGTATGGCGGGTAACGATAATGCCTCTTTGATGATTCGTGGTATGGGTACGGTAAACAATACCAGTCCGTTAGTAGTCGTTGACGGTATGCCGGATGTCGATATCAACCGTATCAATATGGCTGATGTTGAAAGTATTTCGGTCTTGAAAGATGCAGCGTCTGCCTCTATTTACGGATCCCGTGCTGCCAATGGGGTTATTCTGATAACAACTCGTACAGGTAAAAAGGGAAAGACGAGTATTAATTTTACGGGCTCTTATGCGATAGAAAAACCATCACGTTCTTATGACTTTATGGATGATTACCCACGTGCATTGACATTGCAACAGTTTAGGGCAGCATCAGGTACAAAACGGGAAAGCTATAACTTCAAAGATGGGACGATCGATCAATGGATGGCGTTAGGAATGATCGATCCGCTACGCTATCCGAATACTGATTGGTTTGATACTTTCATGCGTACAGGTACCCTTCAAAACTATACGCTTTCAGCAACTGGTGGAAATGACAAATCTAATTTTTACATTTCTATCGGTATGATGGATAAAGAGGGTATTCAGATGAAAAACGATTTCAAGCGTTATAATACTCGTTTCAATTATGACTATAATATGTTCAATAATGTGAAAGTGGGTGCTCGTTTTGATGGTAACTGGTCTGAATTTACTTATAGTGGTTATGCCGATGGTATTACGAACAATGATACCAGCGATTCCGGAGGTGGTGATATGCAATATGCAGTTGCTGGTGTGACTCCTTATGATCCTGTGACTGGCCGTTATGGTGGTGTTATGGCTTATGGAGAAGATATTCAGGCTTATAACCCGTATGCTTTTTTTGACAGCCGCAATCCAAAACAAACCCGTCAGCAATTGAACGGAAGTATTTATTTGGACTGGAATGTCTTTAAGGGTTTTACTGCCCATATTGATTATGCTCTGAGCTTTAGCAACTATTTTCAGAAAAGAGCTGATACTCCAACCGGAGCAGCTTATGATTTTCAGACAGGAAAAGATATCGGACGTTACTATGTTGCCGATAATGTGGGGGTCAGTGATAATAATACTACCAACTACAAGACACAGTTGAACGGCCGTTTACAATATGAGACGACTATTGCGCAAAATCATAATATTGGTGCAATGTTTGTCTATAGCGAAGAGTATTGGCATACCCGTTCAACGGGGGCTTCCCGCAACGATCGTATTCATCCGTCGACCAGTGAAATTAATGCAGCTTTGACGAATGTTCAAAGTAATTCGGGAAGTTCTGCTTCTGAAGGTTTGAGGTCTTATATCGGCCGTATGAATTATAGTGCATACGATAAATATTTACTGGAATTCAGTTTTCGTGTGGATGGTTCTTCAAAGTTTATTAAAGGACATCAATATGGTTTTTTCCCGACTGTTGCAGTTGGTTGGCGCTTCACTGAAGAAGAGTTCCTGAAAAAATATCTTTCCTCATGGTTGTCAAGTGGAAAACTTCGTGCTTCTTGGGGAAAGTTGGGTGACAATTCGGGAGTAGATCGTTTTGAACAATTGGAAACTCTGACAGCGATGAATTATATGTCGAGTGATGTTGTTAAAGGGTTTGTGAACAAGAAAATGATCAACAAAGATCTTTCTTGGGAAGTTTCTACAGATATCAATGTAGGCTTGGATTTAGGTTTCTTGAATAATCGTTTACGTACGGAAATTGATTTTTATAACCGTTTGCGTACAGGCATGAATCGTCCGTCTCAGATGTCAATCCATCTGACTGGGGCATATAGTGCTCCTCGAGCCAATATCGGTGATCTGCTGAATAGAGGCTTGGAATTGAACCTGACATGGAAAGACAAAATAGGTAATGTGGAATATTCTGTCAACTTGAACGGGGCTTATAACCGTACAGTATTAAAAGAGTGGAATGAGTTCCTCAGTCGTGGTTGGGTCTATTTGGATATGCCTTACCACTTCTTATATGTTTATGAAAACAATGGTATAGCCCAAACATGGCAGGATATTTATAACAACACGCCTCAAGGTTTATCGCCAGGCGATGTGATCCGTAAAGACTTGAACGGAGATGGTATAATTGATGGTAAGGATAAAAAAGCTTATCCGAATATCCAGCGGGATCGTCCGACAACCACTTACGGTATTACCTTGCAGGCTGCTTGGAAAGGATTTGATATATCCATGTTGTTTAATGGAGGTTTAGGGCGTAAGGATTTCTGGCTTACAGATTTCAATAATACGGCATTTGCCGACAGGCGATATGCTTCCACTTGGGATCACTGGACCGAACCCTGGTCTTTGGAGAATAGAGGTGGGGAATGGCCAAGGTTAGGAACAAGCACGGACAGAAGCGATAATAGTTATTGGCTCTATAACATGAATTATCTTAGAATGAAAAATATCATGTTAGGATATAATCTGCCGAAAAAACTTTTGTCCAAAATCTCGATGACGAATTTGAGGATTTATGCTTCTGCCGAAAATTTGTTTACCGTGACACAATATCCGGGACTTGATCCTGAAAAGAAGAATAGTGCTCGTGACTTGTATCCGATCAACCGGTCTTTCTCAATCGGTCTTAATGTTAGTTTTTAAACAGGAATGGTATGAAAAAAAATAGATTTAAAATATTAACGGTCGCATGTGTTGTTGGAGCTAATCTGATGTTTTCTTCATGCGTTGATAATTTATTGAACCAGACTCCGGGGGGAGAACTGGCTTCTTCCTTGTATTGGAAAACTGAAAGCGATGCGGAATATGCTGTCAATGGTGTTTATAGTCAGGCACGAGCCATGTTCAATCGTGATTATGTGTTCGATGGAAATACGGAATATCTGAGATTCAGAGGTAATGTCGGGACTTCTCAGGCAACCGGAGACCGGAGTATTGCTTATCGTAGCGGCTCTTATAACAATCCTTCTTCTACCTATGGAAGTAGTTTTGATAATTACTATCAATATGCTTATGCTACAGTTAATCGTGCCAACTATGCTATTCAGAATATAGAAAAAATGCTTCCCGATGCAAAGACGGAGGAATCCAAAGCAAAGTTGGAGGCCTTTATTGGCGAAGCTAGGATGTTGAGGGGAATGGCCTATTTCCGCCTGATTTCCATGTGGGGGGATGTTCCTTATTTCGATAGGATAATAGAAAGTAATGATGAGGTAGCTAATATTTCACGTACTTCTATTACGGAAATAAAGCAGCATATCTATGATGATTTTACTTATGCTTGGGAAAAACTGCCGGCGAAACCAGTGGCATTAGGACGTTTTACTAAATGGGGGGCTTTGGCGTTCCGGGGTAAATTGCAACTTTTCTGGGCTTGTTGGAACCGTACCTCTTGGCCGTGGGATACCCCTGTCTCTCCTGATGGAGGTTGGCCGGAACTGGATACGTTCACTCCTAATGCGTCTGAGTCGGCGCAAGCCTATAAAGATGCAGCTGCCGATTTTAAGAAAGTAATTGAGGAATCTGGTATTAGTTTGTTCCGTAACGGTGAACCTGGTGATTGGGGAGAAATGGGAGGATGTGAAGTATTGCCTAATTATTTTTATCTCTTTTTACCGACGGCAAATGCAGATCCTGAATTAATGGTTGGTTTTACGCATGGTGGAACCGGAACCGGACAGGGAGAGGAATTGATGAGAGATTTCGGTACACGTGCAACGGAAGGTAGCCAAGGCTGGGGACAACCACGCGCTGAATTGGCTAATCGTTATCAGTCTACGGTCACTGGTGATTTTTGCGAGAAACTGATCCCGAAGAATCCGGCTGATACGGATGCTCGTACGGCTGTTAATTCTGCGTTAAATCCGGAATCTTATAAAGATCGTGATTATCGTATGAAATCGACACTGTTGTGGGATGGAGAAACGATGGTAACTATGTTAAACCTTTCCTTCGACCAAATCCGTAAATATCAATATAAGGCATTACAAGGTTCGGTAGACGGTTACGGAGCGATCAATGCCGATGGAGATCAGACCGGTTATATTATGAGAAAGTTTGTCCGCAATTATGCAGGACAAGGTCGTTCGGATGGTGATTACCATATGCCGATAATGCGTTTGGCCGATGTTTATTTGATGTATGCGGAGGCAGCCAATGAGGCTTATGGGCCTACTGGTGATGGTGGTCTGGCACTTGATGTGGTTAATCGGGTTCGTCATCGTGGTAATTTACCTGCCCTGAAACCTGAGAAATATGCCGATAAGCTGACTTTCTTTTATGCAATCGAACAGGAGAGAATCGTAGAATTGTTTGCGGAAGGACAACGTCTCTTTGATCTTCGTCGCTGGCGTTCCATTGAACGGGTATTTTTACCGCCGCAGACATCTCCCGGGGTTAGGATGTATGATACACACGGTGCTTTGAGGCAGACTGTTTTTAATAATACTTCTTTGCTGAATTATCAACGAAACTATATCTTCCGGATTCCACCTTCTGAAAGAAATAAAAATCCGAATTTGACACAGAATACACCATGGTTGTAATTAAAAAATTGGATGGTATGAAAAAGATGATTAATAAAATTTGCTTGTTTTTGTTCATTGCCTTGATAGCCGCATCATGTGAAGATTTTCCAGTAGATGAAGATGGTTTACTGATCACAACAAGAGCAGAATGTTATGTAAGTAATTTTGATTTGTATGATACGGATCATCAAACGATTAAATTGGGTAATGCCTATATTGATACAACGGCTCAAGTCGCTGTCATGTATGTCAAATTTGGTACTCCGATTAATCATGTATGGCCGCGTATATCTCTTTGTGAAGATGCGAAACTGGCTCCTAAAATTACGGATTGGATGGATTTTTCCGGTTCTAAAATGAATATGGAATTCATTGAAGGTGATTGGAAGTCTGGAAATCCGTCAGATCAGTTGGGTGAACGTATTGTGAATAATCCGTCGGCATTTCCTTCGACAGCCAAACGGTTCACTGTTATCGCCGGTAATCGTGAAATTAAAAAGGAATACATATTCCTTATAGTAGAAAGACCATTGCAATAATAAAAGATGAAAAGTATGAAACTGAAATATTATTATTTTGTATTGTTATCATTTGCTTTAACTTTGGTCGCATGTGATGATGATCCTGTGCTATTAAAGGACCCGGTCTCTGCATTAAGCAATGATTGTATCAAACGAAGTTTGCCTGTTGCGCCAAATATCGTAGGTAATGAAATAGAATTTGCCTATGCGATGGCTATTCCTGATGAACTTGGAAAATTGTCTTCTGCTCAGGTGGTGAGTAATATTGCAGGTGCAGCTGGTACTTATTTTGATCCAAATTCGTATTATACCAACTCGTCCGGCCAGGATATCCCGGTAAGGGTGTGTTCAGATTCGCAAACGAATGGGGTGACAACAGCTATAGATTTCACTGTTGATACTTGTGCGGCCACTCTTCGTTATTATTATATTATTCCTGAAGAAGCTCGTGGTAAAGAAGTCCAGTTTTTATTTTCGGTTAAAGCCAGTAACGGCCAAGTTGCGGAATACAAATTAGGCCCATATAAGATTTCAAAAATGGATATGACAAAGAATGTGTTTGTGACTAATGATAAATGCTATTTGTCATTCTCGAATGAAGGAGAGGCCGTACATATTTATTCAAAGGAAGACTTGCAGGCTGACCCTTCATTGGCAACGAAAATTGATATTATGTATGCTTACAGTGAAAAGTCTGATTTGTCATATGCGTTCTATACATCCTCTTCTCCGAAAGAGTATATGGGAGATGTAGAACTTCCTTCTGGCTTTGTCAATAATACCAAGATGGTTAAAATCTATGGTTTACAAGATCGGCAACTGTCTGACTTGCAGTATAGCAAATTCGTTGATGATCTGGATTTTGAGACAATCGAGATGTCTAATGGTGTGAACTATATCTTGGGATTAAAAGAAGAGGCTGGCGCGTGGATTGAAACTGCTGATGGTAAATATAGGGCATATGTTTATATTAACAAGGCGTCTGCAGGGGAGATGACTGTCAGTGTCAAAAGGTATAAAATGTAAGTTCTGTTGATGAGGTGATAGGTTGGTAAGTTGCAGAATTCAGGTTCTTCGACTTACCAACAGATTACCCTTAGTTTTTTTAGTCTATTCTATTATATAAACCAATATATCATGAGACACAACATACGATTTTTATTGATAGTGACTATGCTTTTGTTGATGACCGGTATCGGAACTGCCCAGAAGTTTGTACATCCCGGAATAGATATGAACCCAGCAGACTTGGAATATATGCGTAACCAAGTTCTGGCGGGAGAACAACCTTGGAAAGATGCTTATGATTTGTTGAAGGAAAAAACACCATTGGATTTTCAAGTGAAACCTTTTGCCCATGTGATCAGTGGACCCTATTCCAAACCAGATATAGGAGGTAAGGATTTGTCTCAGTCTGCACGTATGGCATATAGTTGTGCTGTCTTATGGTATATTTCAAGAGAAGAGCGTTATGCTGAAATAGTGGTCGATATTATTGAAAAGTGGGCCAATACTTTACGCAGTTTCGATGAGAATAACGCCAAATTGCTTGTGGCATTGACTGGTTATGAGTTTTGTAATGCTGCCGAGATTTTGCGCTATAATTATTCCGGATGGAAAAAGAAAGATACGGAAAATATGACACGATTGATGATGTCGGCTTTCTATCCGACTATTCGTTATTATTTTCCTGTTGCAAACGGCAATTGGGACGGAGCGATCATGCATACCTTGCTGGCCATTGCTGTTTTTACTGATAATAGGGAATTATTCGATAATGCAGTCTATCACTATTTGCATGCTAATGCGAACGGTAGTCTGATTAAATATATTTATCCTACCGGCCAATGCCAGGAGACACGTCGGGATCAGGGGCATGTCCAAATGGGACTTTATGAATTTGCAGGAGCGGCACGTATCGCCTACACACAGGGGGTGGACCTGTTCAGTGCTGCGGATAACAGGTTGGCTTTAGGTTTGGAGTATTCGGCACGTTTTATATGCGGTGATTCTGTTTATGCTTATGGCGTTCCTTCGCAACGGGAACGGTTTAAATATCGGGCAGGATTCGAGTTCTGCATCGATCATTTTACGGCAAAGGGATTCGACATGCCTTACCTGAGAGAATTATGCAGTCGTACTAAAATGAACAATCCGGCAAATGCCCTATGGAAGTTGACCGCATTTCGTGAAGAGTTCCGGCAGAAACCTTCTCAACTTGTCGATATTCGGGAAAGTAAAATCGCTTATCATGCAGGTGCGACATTGGAACAGAATCATCCGATGGAACACTCTGTAATCGAAGTTGATAATCGGGAAGACCTTCAAGCGGTATTGAATGCGAATGCCGGTTCTGGCAAAACGCTTTTTTTACGTGCCGGTGAATATAGATTGAAACAATCCTTGACCGTTCCCTCTGATATACATATTTGTGGAGAAGGACGGAGCACGGTTTTGATTTGTGAACCGACAGTCCGGACAGCAGCAATCTTATTGGGTGATTTGGATGCGAAAAATATTACGATAGAGAATCTCGTAGTGGATGGTTCCAAAGAACATCAGGAAGCCTATGATCCGAATTCCGGACGTTTCTACAGAACCGGGCGTTATAGTAATGCATTGGCAGGGATTTCCATGAGAGGAGAAACAGGACATGCTTTCGGCAACATTAAATTGAAAAATCTGACTGTGATCAATTTTTCCAGATCAGGAGTTTATATATCGGATGCGGAAGGAATCGAGATCGATCATTGTGATTTTACGGAAAATGGTGCACATGTCGTTCCCGGTCCGAGACTACAGCACAACCTGATGATTCAACACTCCGCAGGCGTTACGATAAAGGATTCACGATTCGATACGTCCATACGTGGTTGCGGATTGGTTCTTGATCATTGTAAATCATTAAAGGTCGAAAACTGCGAGATTGCCAGGAATGGTTGGCATGGTCTGTTGATGGCCGAATGTCATAACGGAGAAATCGAGAATTGTCTGATTGAAGGTAATGACGGATGCGGTTTTATGGGTGAATATCTGTATGATGGTTCCAGTTTGATTCGAATCAGGAATAATAAGATTCAGTATAATAATGATTATGGAATTCAAGCATTTGGCATGAAAGAAACAGATATAAAAGATAATCTTTATAGATGGAACGGCAAAAAAGAACGACAGGAATGGCTTTCTTCTGAGAAAAAACTACAATTGGAACAATTATAATGAACAAATGATGAAAGCGATATATATTATAATTATAGTCTTGTTTGCCAGCTTACCGGTTTGTGCTGAGAAATATCCGCATATTCTTGTCAAAGACGAGGATAAAGTGGCCGTGTTGGATAAAATAGAGAAACAGGCTTGGGCGAAATATATTTTCAATCAGACGAAGGAGCGGCTGGCTGTCTATGTGGAAAGGCATCAGGCAGAACCGGATTGGATTTTGGATCGCTATTTGATGAATAGGATTCCAGGAAAACGTTATACTCGTTTTATATCCGATAAAGAAGGTACACAATTGATCGGTTACGAAGGTGACGCTCCGGTTCCGACTGTACGGGTATCACCACATAAACGTGCTCCGATCACGCCGCAAGGCCGGGCTTATGTCGTTCCTGAAATTGAGGATATAGTCCCGAATGATACGTCTATGACAATGAATTTGCTGAATTCGGATACTCGGGAATATGAACGTGTGGACCCGCAAGCGTACGTGGCCGCTATTAACGGTAGAATCAATGCATTGGCTTATGAGGCTTCTGTCATTTATTGGCTGACAGGAGAAGAAAAATATGCTAAGTTCGCTGCCGATATTTTGAACCAATGGGTAAGTGGAGTTGTCTATCAGGAACCGATTGACGGTCCGGGACGTACCGGCTTTTTAGATATTCAGACGTTGGGAGATGAGAAAGAGAAACCATTGGTTTTGGCTTATGATTTCTTGTATCCTTATCTGGTGAAATATAGGTATCCTTTGGAAAATTATGATAAGGTTTTTGAAAAGATCGCTTGGACGTTGTCGTTTAGGGGATATATTGGAAATAACTGGTTTGCTGCTGAAAGTTCGACTTTGGTTGCAGCAGCGTTATCGTTAAAAGATGCACGGAAAAGGAACTTTTATTTGGATTTTTATTTGAACCGGGATACGGTTGTTGACGGTTGCGGACAACTAAGCCTGCCTTCCGCATCCAAGTTGTGGTTTACACCGGATGGACACTGGAAAGAGCCGGGAGGTTATCATAATTATCCGGTATCGAAGTTAATAGAGGCTGCACTTATGCTTGAAAATAATGGGTATCGGATTTTTAATCGATATCCGATTTTGTTGAAAGCTTCTTATGTTATGTTGAAATATTCGTTTCCAGACTTAACTGCTTCGGCTTTTGGCGATACGGGTAGACCGCGCCAGAGCATGGAGTGCTTGGAGAGTGCTATTCTGATGGCCGACAAATATCAATTACCGATTCTTCCGGATTTGTTGGATGCAGCCATAATTTTGGGACGGGCAGGACAATATGACCGTTCAAAATCCGGACTGACCGGATTGTTATGTTATTTGCCTGAATTACCGAAGGCAAAGAGTGGGGATGACCATCTTTGGAATAGATCGGAGAAGTTGGATTTTGCATCTTGTTACCTTCAGAGAAATGGAATAGATCCGCAGGACGGGCTGATGTGTGTAGTGCAGGGAGCTACTTATAATCATAATCATTCCAATGGCATGAGTATGGAATTATATGGAGCCGGAACAGTTCAAGGTATCGATCCAGGTAATGGCCCAACTTATGAACATCCGATGCATGTTGATTATTATACGCAATGGGCGGCTCATAACACGGTTGTAGCAGCTGGAGCCTCTACTTCGGTAACTCCGTTTAAAGGTGGAGGTGGAACGAAAAGGATAGGACAGGTTGAATTGGTTTCGATGGAACCATCTGCTGGTGAAAAGGCTATTTCTGAGGAGTTTTCGTATACATTGACGAAATATTATGATGGTTCGACAAAAACGAATCAAGACCGTTTATTATCGATTCTTCGTATTGATGAGAAACATGGTTTTTATGTGGATTTTTATCGTTCCGATAATACGATCAGTAATGATTATTTGTATCATAATATAGGGGATAGCGTGATTCTTTATACACAAGACGGGAAGGTCTTGAAACAAGATGAGGTTCTGTCTTATCCTTGTGTCGGAGAGGATCATCCGGGGTTACGATATTTCCGTTCGGTACGGACAACCGGACTCAATGACAGTACGGTTGTCGCTTTATTTTCTGCAAGACTATTAAACACAGGAACAAGTTACATGAAGATGTGGATGCCGGCATCTTCAGATGTTTCTTATTTTACGGCTTTGGCTCCTGATGCGAAAACCGCTTCATTTCCTTATCAAAGCAAACCTTCTCTTGTCGTTACGATGCGGAAAGAGAAACCTGCTGTAGAAGAACCGTTTGTTGCTGTTTACGAACCTATATCAGATAAGTTATCCGCTGGTTTAATTGAGTCTGTCGACCGGATAAAATTGGACCCTCGGGGAAAAGAAGGTTGCGCTATTAAAGTGAAGACAAAAGGAGGCGATACTTTTACATTGGTTAATATTTTGAAAGATGGGCCTGTCATATTGAATAATCAGAAATGTTGTGCTGATTTTGCTATTTTTGCAAAACGGAAAGGAAAAAATAGTGTGTATGTGGGAAATGGATCCTTTGTAGAAAATAAAGAATTCAAGGTTGAGTCGGAGAATCGAGGTAGTTTTTATATGGAATATGATCAAACCTCACTTCTGGTCCGTTCTAATTGTCCGATAAAAATACAAGCGAAAAATGGGATGTTGAAAAAGCCTCTCTATTTGACTGGAGGCGAGAGAGTCTTTAAGATGGAGTGATTGATTGAAAATAGTACCATGAAATAATAGGATCGTTATGAGAAAAGTAATTATTGGGATATGGATGTCTTTTTGTTTGTTTGGCGTGTATCAATCGCTATGGGCGAACCATAGCATGCATCCACTAAAACAAATAGCCTTTGTAAAAAAAATGATAGAACGACAACAGGAACCGTATCGTACGGCTTATGTGCAATTGATCCGTTATGCAGATTCCATTCAACAGGTTACTCACCATGCACGAAATGACTTTGCTGTTCCCGGTTACTATGTGAAGCCCGAAGAGCATCGGGCCAATTCGTTGGCGTTGCAACAGGATGCTTTTGCTGCCTATTGTTCTGCATTGGCTTACCGGTTGTCGGGGAAGAAGGGGTATGGAGAGAAAGCGTGTTATTTTATGAATGCATGGGCTACCGTTAATAAGAAATATTCGGAGCCGGATGGCCCGTTGGTGATGAGCTACTCCGGGTCGGCATTTTTAATGGCAGCTGAGTTAATGGATGATATGTCGGTATGGGACGCTGATGAGAAGCGGCTTTTTAAGGATTGGGTGACGTCTGTTTATCGGAAAGCGACAAATGAAATTCGTGAACGGAAGAATAATTGGGCTGATTGGGGACGTCTGGGCTCTTTGTTAGCCGCATCATTTTTGAATGACAAGGAGGAGATTGAACGTAATATCAAGTTGATTAAAGGAGATTTGAGTGAGAAGATCGCAAGTGACGGTCACATGCCGGCAGAAGTGATTCGCGAGAAAAATGGTATTTGGTATACCTATTTTTCTTTGGCTCCTATGACTGCTTCTTTTTGGGTTATCTATAATTTGACGGGTGAGAATCTGTTTTCATGGGAACAGGAGGGAAAGTCGATCAAAAAGGCATTGGATTATCTGCTTCGTTATCAAAAAGCTCCATCTGAATGGAAGTGGTATGAAGGACCGAATGTAGGGACGCATGCCACTTGGCCGGACAATTTGCTGGAGGCTATGGCCGGTATATATGGGGAGTCCGCGTATGTGGAATATGTTGAAAATAGCCGTCCTCATATTTATCCGGTACACCATTTTGCATGGGTTTTCCCGACGTTGATGCCGCTCTCTTTAAATGGGTATAATCAGGGAGGGCAATCGTCTGTGGCTAAAAAAGATGCCGATATAGAGAAACTAAGAAAACGTTTTGCCATGCAATTATTAAGTGTTCCGGTTTCTGACGGCCGGATCAAGACGTTGGTGGGAACGCTTCAGCCGGATGGAAGTTGGCCGGGGATAGACTATGTCGATACTACCCGCACGGCTTTCCAGCATGAACGGCATCTCAGCAATATGTTGACGTTAAGCGTCGCTTATAAAAAGAAAGGGTCTCCTTACAAAGGAAATAAACAGGTAAGAAAAGCTGTTCATCAGGCATTGGCTTTCTGGTTGAAAAATGATTTCATTTGTGAGAATTGGTGGTGGAACCAAATAGGTACGCCTAATACGATGGTGAGCATGTTATTGATACTCGACCGGGATTTGTCCCCGGAAGAATCGGAACGGATGTTGAAAATCGCCGGACGTGGAAATATGAGTGCCTCAGGAGCGCGTCCCAGCGGTGATCGCATAAAAATAGCAGGTCTACAAGCGAAAGCGGCTCTTTTTAAAAGAGATGCTCAAGAAGTTGCCATGCTAATGAAAATTATAGAGGAAGAAATAAAATTTTCGACCGAAAGAGGTATGCAACATGATTTTAGCTTTCACCACCGGACAGATTGGGTTAACAACACACTCTCTTACGGTTCCGGTTATGCCAGCGCTTTTATAGAGTGGGCTTCGAATGTGGCAGATACGAAATTCCGTTTTTCGGAACAAGCTGTCCGGTTATTGATTGATTATTATTTAGACGGCATTTGCAAACAGATGGTTTATGGAAGGATTTCGGATCCGGGTATCTTGAACCGGGACATCACCCGGCCGGGCGAAGAAAAGGTGTGGAGCCCTTCCGACCCTGAAAAGTTGAGAAACCTGACTGATTACAGGCAAGCGGAATTGGATAATATCATCTGTTTAAGAAAAGGGGATTCTTCCTATCGACCAGTTTCTTTTGCCAAATTCTTTTGGAGAACGGATCATTTTGTATTCCAACGTCCTGATTTTTATACTTCTGTCAGAATGTATTCTACCCGCAATGCCAATATGGAAGAACCGTATAATGGAGAAGGATTGATGAATCATTTTAGAGGCGACGGAACGAATTATCTTTCTGTCCGGGGAGATGAGTATAAAAGATTGACACCTGTTTATGATTGGATGAAGATACCAGGGGCAACGATTGTACAATTGGATAAGATGCCGGGTGAGAATGAAATTCAGAAATGGGGGTTGACCGATTATGTCGGGGCGGTTACAGATGGAATATATGGGGCGGTTGGTTTTGATTTCAAAAGTCCGCACACCGGTTTAGCGGCCAGGAAAGCATGGTTTTTCTTCGATAAAACATACGTTTGTTTGGGGACAAACATATCCAGCTGGATGAAAGATCAGGTCCTGACGACAGTCAATCAATGTCTCTTGAATGGGGAGGTGACCGTGAGCGATGCTGATGGTATTCATCTGCAAGAACAGGGATCTCGTATGAAAAAAGAGGTACGATGGGTGGTGCATGACAAAGTGGGCTATTATTTCCTCAAAAAAGAGAATGTCATATTATCCAATCAGCATATGGAAGGAAGCTGGAAGATTGCTAACCGGCAGACTACTACACCTACAGACATTATTCGGCAAGATGTATTCACTCTTTCTATCGATCATGGTAGCTTTCCGAATAATGGAGGTTATGCCTATATGGTCATCCCTTCGTCCGATCCGCAGTCTATCGAGAAAAAGGTAGAAGAGGAAGGAGTGGTTATTTTGGCAAATTGTCCTGATTTGCAGGCTGTCCGGCATGGTGGTTTGAATATGGCTTATGCGGTGTTTTATAAAGGTGGAACGCTTCAGGTTCATGACAAAATCGTGGTGGAGATGGATTCTCCCGGAATGTTGATGGTGAAATATAATGATGTCGGTGAAATACTTGCATTGGGTGTCTCTGATCCGACCCGTTTCATGAAGAAACTCCATCTGTCTGTTAATCAGAAAATCGTTTGGCCAGCACAAGAAAATATACAAACCGAATGGGACGAAAAACAGGCTTTAACCCGGATTTCTGTGGATCTGCCTCAAAATGAATATGCAGGAAAGAGTGTGATATATAATAAGTAACTTAAATTTAAGAAGAATGAAGGCACGTATTTTGGTATGGTTAGTGGCATTATTTTGTTGTCACAATGCATCATTTGCACAGAAAGAGTTTGTGAATACTTCTGTCCGCTTGTCCGGGCATCCCCGGATTCTACTACAGAAGGGGGAAGAAAAAGCGTTGAAAAAAGTGATAATGAAAGATGCTGTATGGAAAGATATCCATCAGTCATTAGTGGACGAAGCTGGAGAAATCGTAAAACTGCCCTTGAATGAACGGATAAAGACTGGCAGACGTTTATTGAGTGTATCGAGAGAAAATCTGCGCCGTATTTTCATTCTGAGTTATGCCTATAGAATGACAGGAAAGAGTGAGTTCCTGAAACGGGCAGAGAGCGAGATGTTGAAGGCTGCCTCTTTTTCTGACTGGAATCCGTCCCATTTCCTGGATGTGGGTGAAATGACGATGGCTTTAGCGATTGGATATGATTGGCTTTATCCTCAATTGTCAGTACAGACAAAGAGGGAGATAGAAAACGCTATTGTAGAAAAAGGCCTGAAACCTTCCTTTGATGAACGATACAATTGGTTTGTCAATGCTGTCCACAATTGGAGTCAGGTTTGTCATGCCGGCGTTACTTATGGAGCTTTGGCTATATGGGAGAAAGAACCGGAGTTATCCCGGACTGTCATAAATCGGGCTATCGATAAAATTTCGATTCCTATGGGACATTATGCCCCTGACGGAGCTTATCCGGAAGGTATCGGCTATTGGGATTATGGAACATCTTTCAATGCCATGTTCCTTAGTGCTATAGAAAAGGTATTTGGAACGGATTATGGGTTAAGTGAGTTGCCTGGTTTTTTGAAGACTGGTGAATATATCTTACATGCTGTTACTCCAAATCTGAAAAACTTTGCCTATTCTGATAATGGTGGAAATGCCTTTTTAGCGCCGACTATGTTTTGGTTTTATGATAAGACAAAAGATGCCTCTATATTGTATAACCAGGTACAACTATATAACAAAGACGGACAAAAACGGATCAAAAAAAATCGTTTAGCTCCGGCCATGTTGATTTGGGGCGCTTCTGCTTCATTGGCGAATCCACAGAAACCAACTCGACTATCATGGAAGGCGCAAGGAGATAATCCGGTTTGTTTTATGCGTTCCTCCTGGAATGATTCGTCTGCTGTCTATGTCGGTATGAAAATGGGAGCTCCTTCTGTCAATCACGGACATATGGATGTTGGTAGTTTTTTATTGGAAGCGGATGGTGTCCTTTGGGGAATGGATATGGGAGGAGAAGAATATAACAGATTGGAGACGAAAGGGGTTGATTTGTGGAATTCGCGTCAAAATTCTCAACGTTGGGATGTTTTCCGTTATAATAATTTTGCCCATAACACATTATCATTTAATCATAAATACCAGGATGTGAAGGGGAAAGCTCAGATTGATGGTTATTCGGATCAGGAAAATAATATGTATGTTATTTCTGATTTGACCCCAGTTTATAAAGATCAGGTAAAAAGTGCAAAACGGGCTGTTTCTTTGGTTAATAAAGAATATGTGGTGGTAGAAGATTTGATTGAGGCGACCAAACGCTTTACGATGATGACGTGGACGATGGTAACTCCGGCTTCTGCTGAGATTGTAGCAGATAATGTCATGTTATTGAAAAAAAATGGTAAGAAGTTATATATAAAGGTAGAAGGTCCTAAGAAAGTTCGCTGGCATATCTCACCTGCCCAATCTGAATTTAGCTATGATTCACCGAATCCGGGTATTTCTATTATTGGATTTGATACGGATTTAGAATTATCTGCCAAACAAAGCATTAAAGTATTCCTTTTACCGGGAGAAAATAAAAATGTTACATATAAATCGGTATTATGAAGATGAAAAAAGCATTCTCTTTTATATGTGTTGGTTTAATGGCCCTTTCTTGTACAGGAGAAAGAGCGGGTGATTTGATCTATCAAGATTTTGCTTTCGCAGACCAGCAATTGCGTTATGCTTTGACAGAAACGGAAAATGTCCGGAATTCTCTGGGTAAAACACCGGAAGAACTGCCTTCACCACGTAATATTCAGTCTGACGGTTCCTTACGTTTAGTGCGTGCCAGAGACTGGTGTAGCGGCTTTTTCCCTGGTGAACTTTGGTATATGTATGAATATACAAAAGATGATTTCTGGAAAAAGAAGGCGGAGTTTCAAACTGAATTGTTGGAGCCTTTAAAATCATATAGGGGCACTCATGATTTGGGTTTTATGCTCTATTGTAGTTATGGCAACGGATACCGTATGGGACAATCGGATAAATATAAACAGGTATTGCTGGAGGGGGCGAACTCTTTGGCCTCTCGTTTTAACCCGGTGGTCGGTTGTATTCGTTCTTGGGATCATAATGGAGACAAATGGCAATATCCGGTTATCATAGATAATATGATGAACCTTGAATTTCTGTTTTGGGCAACCAAGGCATCAGGTGATTCTACATTTTACAAAATTGCGGTGACTCATGCCGATAATACTATGAAGAATCATTTTAGAAAAGATTATAGTTCTTATCATGTAATTGATTACGATACGATAACCGGAGATGTTCGGAATAAACATACGCACCAAGGTTATGCTCATGAATCTGCTTGGGCACGTGGGCAGGCATGGGGTTTATATGGTTATACGATGTGTTATCGGGAAACTGGTGATAGGAGATATTTAAAACAGGCAGAACAGATTGCTTCTTTTATTTTTAATCATCCTAATCTTCCATCAGATTTAGTCCCTTATTGGGATTATAATGATCCAGATATCCCGGCCTCTTCCCGAGATGTATCGGCAGCTACGATAACAGCATCTGCTTTATATGAATTGTCAACTTATTCAGATAGAAATGGACAATATAAAAAATGGGCTGATACCATTTTGGAAAACCTAACGGAATCATATATGGTACCCTTAAATCAGATGCATGGTTTTTTATTGCATTCAAGTACTGGCCATAGACCGGCAGGAACAGAGATAGATGTACCAATCGTTTATGCTGATTATTATTTTTTGGAAGCACTGATCCGGAAAAAGAATTTGGAAGAATGACTTTTGTCAAAGTTGATTTAGCCGCTAAGGATTTATTTTTCTTGGCGGCTAATTTCAAAATTCATTTAAACTTCTTTGTGTGTTGGACTTTGGTTGTGAAGTGTTGCCCTGCCCATAAATTGATGAAGAACTTATAAATATACAAAACAGCTATCATACCGTCATTTTTTTACTTAAGCAGTCTTGATTATCAATCTGTTAAATTCTGATAGTATCAGAATTTTGGTGCAATTGCCTTAAACTGTTTTGAATGATCCTTAAGAGTGAGAAAAGAGTTTTTGACTTTCTGTATGCTCAAAACGGTTGGTGTTGTTTTTGGATATAGTTGCAAATTCAACTTAGAAGTGCAACTTCGCAGTGTGTTCTCCATGAAAAAACCACTGCGGGTTTGCCCCAGCGGCAGGGGTGCATAGCCCCTGAGAGCGTAGAATCAATTAGCAATACAATAAAAAAGGAGACCGAAGTCTCCTTAGGATTAACTATTTTTGTATTGTTATGAAGTATAAACAATTAACCCGTGAGCAAAGATATGCAATATCTTTGGGACTAAAAGAAGGTAAGACCCAAAAAGCGATAGCTCTTCAAATAGGAGTGTCGGCCAGTACGGTAAGTCGTGAGCTCAGACGCAATAAAAGTCATCGTGTTTATAGTTATAGCCTTGCGGATGAGA